>ERZ778496.54-NODE-54-length-138366-cov-6.257702_pt1 | contig 138366 bp, 136 predicted proteins | sample MGYA00433099_ERZ778496 | MGnify/ENA primary metagenome ERZ778496 (study PRJEB29527, sample SAMN07138962) | mouse gut metagenome | material: feces | host: mouse | place: China:Nanjing | collected 2016-01-25 ...
TAAATTTCATCAGCAGTGTGGAAATTATGAATACACCGATGAAAAAGCAGCGGTTTATAGTTGAAGGGATAATTTATCCCGGCATCCACATCCTGTCCGGCGATCCGAAGATCGGCAAGTCGTGGATGATGCTGGATATGTGCTTGGCGGTCGCAAAGGGTGAGAATTTTCTCGGCAGGAAAACCGAGCAAGGACAAGTCGTGTACATGGCGCTGGAGGACACGTTCGTCAGTTTGCAGTCGCGAATGTATGAGTTGACCGATGAACCAAGCGAAAATTTATTCTTCACCTTGCTTGCCAACTCAATCGGCAATGGATTAGAAGAAGATCTGCGAGAATGCAAGAAGATGTTTCTGGATTTGAAGATGGTAGTTATTGATACGCTCCAAAAAATCAGAAACAACATTGACTCAAAATACGGCGCGGATTATCAAGAACTTTCAATTCTGAAAAGTATCGCCGATCAGCTTGGAATCGCTATCGTTCTTGTTCACCACAATCGCAAGGCTCGTGATTCCAATCCGAATAATCTGATTTCTGGAACGAACGGCATAGCAGGCTGCGCGGACGGACTGCTTGTGTTTACTCGAAATGGTGAAAACGCAATGCTCCATATCAGCGGCAGAGGCGCGCTGTCACTGGAATTAAATTTGAAAAGAGAAAAGTCCAAGTGGATACTGCTCGATGAAGCGCCCGAGAGCGCGCCGGATATTTTCTCTTTCACTATCCATGATTTTATGCTGGGAAAAAATTCGGTGAGCGGAACTGCTTCGGAAATTTGTTCTATGCTGAAAGAAAAATTCCTTGAACAGGAATTTAACAGCAACTGGCTCTACCGCGATCTGCTCCAACATGATAATGAAATCCGAGCGCTCGGAATTGATTACGGCAAGACAAAGAGCAACGGCACACGCAAAATATTTATCGGCTATGCTGCAGACAGGGACAGCAGTGGCGGTAAAATTTTGTGTTCGGAAAATGCTGTCCCTGCCGACCCTGAAAGTTCCTCAAACGCTGATGATAACTTGATTGAGGTTGATAGTGTTGAATTTCCGAGAGAAGAAAATGCCGTCCCTGTTAAGCAAATGCAAGGCGAAGCACTCATAGCTATGGCAGCGGAAATGATGAAAAGAAGTGTTCTCAAACAAGGAGTAACCGTTCCCGCCTTTTCCGCCGATTGACGGACGATTTGTGCGAGGTTCGCCGCGAAATAGAGTAACTGCTCTACAAACCCGATTGGACCGAAATTTGAGCCGTTTCTGCGCGAGTTTGGGCAGGGCGGTTTTTAAAGCTAAATGCAGGAGGATAAAACGGATATTTCACGGCTGATTTAGGCGTATACGAGGGTATGATTTTCATGCAAGTTAAAGGATCGGCGTTGCCGATCGGGTATAGCGACGGGCAACGCCCGCCGCAATGCAAAATGTTTATAATATCGAGAGGGGTTGTTAAATGAAAGATTTCAAAAATTCGGGGTCGCAAGATTTGAATAACACGACAGTTAAGCCAAATCCAACGGGGTTGTGGGCAGATGAAAATAAGGAAACGGAGAATCTGTTCGGTCGGGCGTTCATGAAGAAGGTTTTTGGTCGAACAAAGGACTACACTTGTCCACAAAGCCACCGTTACAGCCGAAGGACGGTTACGGTTGACGGCATGAATTATCGGGTTATAAATATCACACCGACAAGCCTTGATTTAATTCCTAAAAAGGCGAAAGAATTGTTTGCTTACCTTATTAACGGCAGCGAAAAATAAATTTTTATTTCCGCTGGACTTTCAGACCGGATAGTGATATAATGTCTGTGGTATCCTATTCGGTTTGATTGTACAGAGCCGATCAAGCGGCAACAAGGACGTTGCCGCAGTTTGCTCAAAGCGGCGCAAGGACGCGCCGCAGCAAAGGCAAACAGGCGGCTCGGAAAGGAGTACTTATGAGTACAACAAACCAAAAAATAACGGCGCTATACTGCCGTCTTTCGCAGGAGGATATGCGTGAGGGCGAAAGCCTGTCGATTGAAAATCAAAAGCTGATCCTCCAAAAATATGCCGACGAGCACGGGTTCTTCAAGTGCAAATTCTATGTTGACGACGGATATTCGGGAGCAAGCACGGAGCGCCCCGCCTACAAGGAGATGATGAACGACGTCGAAAACGAGCGCATATCAACCGTGATCGTGAAAGACCAGTCGCGACTTGGAAGAGATTATCTACAGACGGGTCTGCTCATGGAAATTACGTTCCCACAGTACGATGTAAGGTTCATTGCCGTCAACGACGGCGTGGATTCGATCAACGGCGTGAACGATTTTGCGGGTATTAAGAATTACTTCAACGATTTGTACGCCCGCGATACGAGTAAGAAAATCCGCGCAGTTCAGCGGGCGAAAGGTGAGCGCGGAGAGCGGGTCGGCACCGCGATTCCATACGGATATATGAAAGACCCCGCCAATCCGAAACAGATCATTCCCGATCCCGAAACCGCTCCAATCGTCAGACGGATTTTCGAAACTTACTCAAGCGGCATTGGTATCGTAAAAATCTGCGATATGCTTACGCGTGAAAAAATCCTTGCACCAAGCGTGTATGCGTTCCATAAGACGGGTAGCCGTTCGGGACAGCCCGACCTCAACCGTCCTTACCACTGGGCGCAAAAATCCGTTCGAGGGATTTTGTCAAATCAATTATACTGCGGCGATACGGTCAACTTCAAGACGTTCTCAAAATCCAACAAGCTGAAAAAGCGTATCAAGAACTCACCGGAGAATATTCTGATATTCCCCGACACTCACGAGGCGATAATTGACCGCAAAACCTTTGAACTTGTTCAAAAACACTTTGAAGGAAGAAAACGCCCCGACAAGCAGGGCGAGATCGACAAATACGCGGGCATTCTATACTGCGGAGAGTGCGGATCGAGGCTCTATCTTCACAGAGCGAAAACGTTGAAGCCCGAACTTAACAACTTTATGTGCGGCGGCTATCAGAGCCGAAAAACCAATTGCACATCGCACTACATTCGCGAGAGTGTTCTTGACAGGATCGTTCTTGAAAACCTCAAAGAGATGACTGCCTACGCAAGGGAAAACGCCGAGGAATTCTATGAAATGGCAGCGCAGAACGGCAGAGCCGAGGCGAGGAAATTCGGCAAATCCTCGGAACAAGAACGAAAGCAGATCGAAATCCGGATTGTTCAGATCGATAATACGATCCGCTGTCTATATGAGGACAGGGTGATCGGAAGAATCACTCCGGAACGCTATGACAGTCTTGCGGCGAGTTACGAAGCCGAACAACGGGAACTCCGCAATAAACTGACCGCGCTTGAAAAACGGATCACCGAACTCGCCCTTCAAGACAAGTACATCACAGAATTTGTTGAACGTGCTAAGGAGTATATCGAGATGCCCGAACTTACTGCCGAGCTGCTGCGGGTGTTCATTCGCAGGATTGAAGTGTTCGAGAAGCCCGAAAAGTATTCACGAACCTGCGGGAATACGATTATTATCCGCTACACATTTGAATGCGATGAGGCGTTCATAGCGGCGGAAATCGGGAAATCCGCATAACAGCACCAATCCCGCAAGGTATTTCCTTGCGGGTGGTACATAAAACCAATTCTTCGTTAGCGATACCACGCTAAGCGCTCCGCGTTTTTAAAAAATATTGTCTCTGCAAAATCAAGAGCTTATTTGTCCAATACATTTATCGGAAATGCGGTATTTTTCGCACAAATAATCTTCTAAAATAATGCTCCGCTCCGATAGCATCTCACCTGTTGGGTGAGAATTGAACCACCCAACATCTTTTGCAATAAGCTCAACAAATTTAAAAGTATCCTCACCGTAATCGTTTGGTATTCGTTTGAGCACCTCGCTCTCACGATAACAGCGCTTTCCGTCAATAACGTACAGCCTCAGACGGGTTTTTACAATAAACTCCTCCGCCGCCGCAATATCCGGCGAAAGCGACGGAATCTCCTTGGACGGGAGATGCGTCTTGTTGTATTCAATGCGGTTCAGGCGCTCGCGCTTTTAAGCCTTGAGTTTTTTCAGATATTTTCGTCGACACAAATGATAACCTGCGATATATATCCCCACCGGGACACCAAAACTTATCAAAAAACCCGCGCCCATGATGTTAATCTTCGAAAACCGCGCCCGTATTGGAGGACGTTACCAGCTTAGCGTAACGCTTGAGATAGCCCTCAAACTCGCGCGGCGCTTTGATACCTTTCTTTCTGCGCTCCTCTATAACCGCGTCGTCAACGAGCAGCTCCACCTTGCGGTTGGGAATATCAATATGTATCTTGTCGCCGTCCTCGACGAACGCGATAAGACCGCCCTCCGCAGCCTCGGGAGAAACGTGACCTATCGCCGCGCCTCTCGAAGCGCCGCTGAAGCGTCCGTCTGTGATAAGCGCTACCGAGCCGTCAAGACCCTTGCCGACGATAGCCGCCGTGGGAGCAAGCATTTCGGGCATTCCGGGACCGCCCTTAGGTCCTTCATAGCGGATAACCACAACGTCACCCGCCTGTATCTTGCCGCTGAGAATAGCATCGCAGGCGTCCTGCTCGCCGTCGAATACACGCGCCGTTCCCGTAAAGTCCATCATCTCCGGCTTTACCGCGCCCTGCTTTACGACCGAGCCGTTAAACGCAAGATTTCCGCTGAGTATCGCGATACCGCCGTCCTTTCTGATAGGCGAAGCTACAGTATGTACTATCTCGCCGTCAGCGTCGCGAGCCGCCGCGATACGCTCCTTTTGCGTTCCCGAAACGGTCAGAACGTCCTCATTGATATGTCCGCCCTTTGAAAGCTCTCTGATAACGGTCTGAATACCTCCGACAGCGTTCAAGTCGGTGATAAACACGCTGCTTGCGGGGTTAAGCTTGGCAAGCTGCGGGGTCTTGCGGCTCATATTGTCGATATCCTCGAGCTTAATGTCGACCTTAGCCTCGTGAGCGATAGCCAACAGGTGCAGAACGGTATTTGAAGACGCGCCGATAGCCATATCGGTCGCGAGAGCGTTCTCCATATTCTTCTTGGTGAGGATATCGGACGGGCGTATATTCTGCTTTACAAGTTCAACAACACGCTCTCCGCTCTCCTTTGCGAGACGGCGCCGCGCCGAGTTTACGGCGGGCTCAGTACCCGCGGTCGGCAGCGCCAGACCGATAGCCTCGGTAAGGCAGTTCATGGAGTTCGCGGTGTACATTCCCGAGCACGAGCCGCAGGTCGGACAGGCGTTGTTCTCGTAGTCCTTGATGACCTCGTCGCCTATCTCGCCGTTGGTGTACTGACCAATAGCCTCGTATATCTCGGAATAACCCACGCGCTTGCCCTGAACGCAGCCAGGATTCATAGGACCGCCGCTCACGAAGATAGCGGGAAGGTTCATTCTTGCCGCCGCCATCGCCATTCCGGGAACTATCTTGTCGCAGTTCGGGATAAACACAACACCGTCCAGCGGATGCGCGGTCAACATTACCTCAATACTGTCCGCGATTAGCTCTCGGCTCGCCAGAGAGTAGCGCATACCCTTGTGGTTCATTGCCAGACCGTCGCATACGCCAATAGTGAAAAACTCGAACGGCACACCGCCCGCGTTTCTGATACCGTCCTTGACGTACTTGGATATCTCGTGGAGGTGCTGATGTCCCGGAACGTAATCACTCGCCGCACATACCACCGCGATAAACGGGCGGTTCATCTCGCTGTCCGTAATGCCCAGCGACTTTAATACTGCTCTGTGGGGTGTTTTTTCAACGCCCGCTTTAATCAAATCGGATCTCATTTCTTTGTACCTTCTTTTTTGTTTTTTAACCTTTAAACAGCATAGCCGCGCCGATAATTCCGGCGTCGTTGCCGAGGCTGCATATTACTATTTCCGTGTTCTTCGCGGAATTTTTGGAGTATATCTGCTCCGCGACAGCCGCTCTCAGCGGAACAAGCAGCGTATCACCCTCGTTGCACACTCCTCCGCCGATACACAGGATATCGGGTTGGAATATGTTTATCGCGTTCGCAATACCGCACGACAGGTACTTTATGTACTGCTCGGTAACAGCCTTGCCCACCGGATCGCCCTGTTTCATGGCATTGTATGCGGTGCGCGCGCTGACCTTGCCGTCCTGTCTTATCATATGCGTCAATATCGAGTCGGGATTAAGCTCCGATGCCTGAGCAGTCATACGAACCAATCCCGTAGCCGACGAATACGCCTCAAAGCAGCCCTTTCGTCCGCAAGTGCATGGCAGACCGTCCATAACGATGACCGTGTGTCCAAGCTCTCCGCCCGCGAAATTCGCGCCGCGGTATATCCTGCCGTTGATAACGATGCCGGAGCCAACGCCCGTTCCAAGCGTGATAACAACAGCGCTTTTGCTGCCCTTTGCCGCACCCGCGACAAACTCGCCGAATGCCGCAGCGTTAGCATCGTTTTCGAGATAAACGCTTATGCCGAATTCCTTTTGAACGTCGTCACGTAACGGTACGTTCAGCAATCCGAGATTATTGGAATATTCCACAACGCCGCTTGCGCTGTTACAAGTTCCCGGACAGCCTATCCCTATCGAATGCGCCTGCGAGGGCGATATTCCCGCTTCCTCGCAAGCAGCGCGGACCGCGTTCTTGATCTCCCCGAGAATTTCCCCGTAAGTCGCAAGACCGCCATCCTTTCCGCGCGGATTTGTTTTGACCTTGGAGCGCGCTATAATGCTGCAATTATCGTCAACAACGCCGCAGGCAATGTTCGTGCCGCCAACGTCTACGCCTATGTAGTAAGCCATACAGACACCTCCCGATAAAAATTAAATAATATCCGAAAGAATTACCTCGCATTTGCCCGTTATCGTGAATTCACCGCTGCCTGCGGGAACAAAAAAGCTGTCGCCCTTGACCGCCGCTGCCTTGCCGTCCGCGGAAACGATCTCCGCCTTTCCGTCGAGGAACAGCAGCGATTTGAACGACTTATCGTCCGCGTTTAGCTTCATCGCGCCGTCGATCTCAAGTTTGTTCACATTGAAGTACTCGCAGGAGCGCAGCAGTGTTTTTACGCCGCCCGCTACATTTTCGGGAGCGCCCTGTGCGGTCGTTGGGTATTTCGGCGGAATTCTGTCCGTAACCTCGACCGCCTTATCAATATGAAGCTGACGGGGCTTCCCGTCGGCGCCTACTCTGCCGTAATCATAAATACGATATGTGGTGTTGGAATTCTGCTGTATCTCGGCGATAAGGATACCCTTGCCTATCGCGTGGAGCGTGCCGCTCTCGATAAAGAACACATCACCCTTGTGTACGGGAACGTTGTTTGTAACCTCTAGTAACGTGTTGTTTTTAATGCGATCGGCGAATTCCTCCTCACCTATCTCGTGCTTGAAACCGTAAAGCAGCTCCGCCCCCTCGTTGCAGTCGACAATATACCACATCTCGGTCTTGCCGTACTCGCCCTCAACCCTGAGTGCGTACTCGTTGGACGGGTGTACCTGTACGGAAAGGTTATCCTTTGCGTCTATCAGCTTGATAAGTATCGGGAAGTACTCAAAGCGCTCACAGTTCGTTCCGAGAACGCGCTTTCCCTTTGCGTCAATGTACTCGGACAGCGTTTTTCCGTCAAATTCGCCGCCCTCGATAACGCTCAGCCCGTCTTTGTGACAGGACAGCTCCCAGCTCTCGGCGATCTTGTCCGAATTCATTTTCTTGCCGTACTCCTCACGGAGACGGTTTCCGCCCCAGAGGTAGTCCTTGCAGGGCGCTATAAGCTTTAAAATGCTCATTGGTAAGTTTCCTTTCTATGTAAAAATTACTTAATAGCCAAGTTCTTCATTAACAAGAATTACTTTAATTCTGTCGGGAACGCGCTGCTGTGCCAGCGTTACAAACGAGCAGCATATACGCGCAGAGTTATGGCAGTGCATACACTCGCCCGTTTTCGCGCACGGAGTCTCACAGTTAAGGCGCACGGTGTTCTTAGGCGCGGCGATCTTCTCCACGCGCTCCTTTGCCTCATCCAAGTCCTTTACGATCTTATTTACGCCCGCGACGATAATTACCTGCTTGGGTCCGTATATCATTGCCGAAACGCGGTTACCCTTGCCGTCAACGTTGTACAGCTCGCCATCCTCAGTTATCGCGTTGGAGCTTGCCAGAAACGTATCGGAAACAAATGCCTTGCGCAGAATTTCCTCAACCTCTTCAGGCGTCTTGCCTGAAGAACGGTCCAGATACGCATCTCCGAATTCGTTCTTCAAAAAGTCGATAACGCCGCTCTCCTTTAACGTCATAGAGCCGCCCGAGGTTATCAGCTTGTCGTTTTTCACAAGGTCGCCGATAATGTGATAAAGCTCCGTGCGGCGATCGGCGAAATAGGGCTTCATACGGTTTCTGATCAGATTATCCATTACCCTTTGAATTCTCTCGTCCATATTGTCCTCCATTTACGATTTATTCCAGTCCCGCTCTCTGGCGGATAGATGTGATAGAATTTTCCGATATCTTAAACCCACCGTCGTCGGTGTATTCTCCGTAAGGAATGTAGAATTCCCCGGGGTTCGAGCCGTACTCAATAGTATTAAGCAGCGCCGCCTTGCGGCTTCTGTACAGCACCTCGGTAAGATTGGTCTCGGCATTTTCCGTTATCATCTGATAATATGTGTCCATGAGCGAAGTGTCAACATCGCGGAAGTTCTGATTGATAAGCTCTGACATGAGCTCGCCGACACAGTTGAACCTGAACGATTCGCCCTCTTCAAAGTCCGCGATCATCATGAGTCTGAAAATAGACTCGCCCGTGATAAGCCTTAACCCCGCGTTGAAGGTCTCGGTTTCCGTTCCGTCCTTTACAATTAGCGTTTTCCGAACGCTGTACTCTACATTGCCGAAAGAGGAAACAAGATCGCAAAAACTCGTTCTGTCCATTTTGATATAGCAATCGCACCGCACTCCGATAGCGTTCTCAACAGCGGCGACAACACCTGCTCCACCCTGTGCCGCATAGATATTCGGGAGCGTTCTCTCATCCCTACCCACGCTTATTCCCGACGGTAACGGTACAAATATCAGTCTGCTGTCAACAGCGTTGTACGATACCAGCATGAAAAGCTCGGGAGCGTCAGCGGAGCCGTCGGAAAGCATCGTTATAAGATTGAAGTTGTAGTCGTCCGTCGGGTGAAAATCGTCGGTCAGCTCGCCATTCTTGTTAGCGCCGACCTCTTCGGTATTTTCGGGGAACAGATACCATTTGAACGCTAATATCGCCATTATGACAAATGCAGCTGTGATACCAAACGCCAGCAGATACACATACCAGTTACTTTTTCTGTGAACTGTCATAAATTTCCAATTATCCTTTCTTTTGTAATACGTCAAACTAAATTTAAAAATTGACGAAATTCTATTGATTTTTTTCCAAAACAGTAATATAATGTAATAGTGTGCCATGTTTTATGACACTACATATAGTATAACACATTTACTCGAAAATTTCAAGCAATAGAGGTAAAGATATGAATAATTTTTATTGGAGAACCTGGGCGGAGATAAATCTTGACGTTTTAAAGGGAAATATGAGGAAGATCGGCGAGCTTTCCCGCGGCAAGGATATTATTGCTGTCGTTAAGGCGAATGCTTACGGTCACGGGGATGTTCAATGCGCAAAGGCGCTGAACAAATGCGGGATAAGACATTTCGCGGTCTCCAATCTCTGGGAGGCTCAGCGGCTGTCCGATGGGGATATCGAGGGAGATATATTGATCTTCGGCTACTGCGATATTCCGCTGATCATGGATAATCTTGCAAAAAATTACATTTTCACCGTCGGCGATACCGATTACGCAAAAAAGCTGTCCGAGCTGGCGCTGGAAAATAATGTAAAGATACCCGTTCATATCAAGATAGATACGGGAATGTGCCGTGTCGGTATCACCACCGAGGAACAGCTCAGTGAGATACTCGCTCTGGACGGTCTGGACTGCCGCGCAGGGTATACTCACTTCGCTGTCGCCGACAGCCTGAACGACGAGGACGTAAAGTTCACCGAACAGCAGCAGCGGAAAATAACCGAGATGTGTCACAGGCACGGGCTGAAAACTCACTCCCAGAACAGCGGCGGTATTATCTACCACAGCAATTTTGAAGGCGACTTCGTCCGCGCGGGTATCGTGATGTACGGGCAGAAACCCGACGCGCGCTTTCCCCTGCCCGACGGCATACGTCCGATATTTCAATTGAAGACCGTAGTCAGCCAACTGAAAACCATTCACGCGGGCGATACCGTAAGCTACGGCAGGACGTTCACTGCCAAGCGCGATACCAAGCTCGCCTTAGTGGCGTGCGGCTACGCGGACGGGTTCAACAGACGGCTTTCGGGCGACTGGATGGTGAATATCAACGGAACGACCGCACCTATCTGCGGCAGGATATGCATGGATCAGACGCTTATCGACGTTACCGAGATACCCGGCGTAAAGGTCGGCGATGTCGTGACGATATATTCCAACGCTCACGAGGGAGGGTGCTCCATCGAGGCAGCCGCGGAAAAGGTCGGCACTATCAAATACGAGCTGCTCTGCGCGATAGGAACGCGCGTTCCGCGTATCTACATAGAGGACGGCAAGGAGACCGAGATACAGCGTTATATCTGAATAAAAATTTACAATAACGGGCAGCAAGATCATCTTGCCGCCCGTATTTTGTTGATTAGTAACTCAATTCACTTCTTGCGAAGTACTGATAAATTCCGTTAGCTATTGCCTGCGCCATCTTGGTCTGATTATCGGGGTTCGCCATTATCAGGCACTCGCGGGTATTGGATACAAATCCCATTTCCACGAGAACGGACGGGAAGCTCTGCTCAAGGGTGTACCAGTAATAGCTGTACTTATCGCCGCGGGCGCTGTCCGTGCCGTCATTGTAAACGCCGTCGAAAAACGACACGAGGTTGTCATGAATACCCTTTGCGAGGGTCTGAGACCACGGCGTGAAGTAGTAGATCTCACAGCCGTGCGCCGCCGTGTTAGTCGTGCTGTTGCAGTGGATAGACATGAACATGTCCGCGTTATAATTGTTCGCTCGTCTCGGACGGTCACGGTCGCCGATTCCCTCCGACTCGGTCTGCAAACGGATAACATTCGCTCCCATATCGGTCAGTATCTGCTCGAGCTTTTTGGTAACGGCTATCGTTATAGACTGCTCCGTTACCTCACCGATAGCGCCGGGGTCGAATTTATTGTTTTCGTCGTAACCGTGACCAGGATCAAGCACGATAGTCTTGCCCGCCAGTGTAGGAGTCGGAACGGAAAAGCTGAGGATAAGGTCATTATTTTCGTTATAGTATGCACTCACGCCGCTGTAAATGCCCGCCTGCCTGAGTGTCAGCTTCATTCTGAACTTAGGTATTTCGTCCTCGGTAACGGTCTCCCACTCGCCCGCGCTGAACAGCGTGCAGTAGTCAAAGTCGGGCAGCTTGGTAACGCTCGTTATATTATCGAACGTTATATAAACATACTGCGCATTGAAGTCGACTACTCCGTACGGGCCCTCGTAACCCTGTACAAAGCTTTGCGAGGTAGTAACGTTAAAGCTCGTCTTATGGTCAAGCGTGAGCTTCATATAGCTGCGACCGCCCGAATTGCCGACCTCGTCCACCGTAAGGGCATTGTAGCCGAGACCCGTATCGTCAAACATTGTCACGTATTCCTCGCGGTATCTCTTACCGGATGTCGTGATAACAAAGCCGTCCGTAGAGGATTTGTAATAGTCCAGTGTGCCTGCGGGCATCTGCGAGAACATCGGCGACGGTATTTTACCCGTTGTTTTCGCGTCAAGCACGTCGGTGTAGTTATTGATAACCTTGACATATGTCATATTATCGTCCTCGGTGAAGATCGGGTCTATGTTTCCGACTACCTCTCCTGTGCCCGCCGTGGACTGATCGGGAATAAGATCGTAATTGATATCCGTCTTGGGTGGCTCGGGCTTAGCCGCTACGGTTACGGTGATACCGTACATACTTTCATTGTAGCCGCTGAAGGACGCGGAATAGTTGACCGTTCCGAGATGCTGCTCCTGACCGATAATTCCCGCAGGAACGGTGTAGTATCCGACAAACTGCGAATACGTGCCGTTAGCGTCAACGTGCTCGGAACTTGCCATTTCCTGCAGCTCAACAGTCGTGCCGTTTATCGTTGCCGTTACGTAAGAGCCGCTGTACGCAACCGCAGTGAACGAAAGCTGTGTCCCGCCCTCGACGGTTACATCGGCGGTGGAGTCTACGGAATCCAGGACCCTGATTATATGCTCGATCGAATAATTGACCTCCTTGCCCTTATGCTTGATCGTGAAATAGTTCCAGCCTATATCAAGCTCCTTGGGGATATAGAAATTACCCACATCGTTCAGGACAATTTTTTCATTGTCAAAATAAACGTCAAAATTCGGATCAAACGTACCCATAAATTTCGCCGTAGAGTCGTAGGTCGTATAGGTAAGCTGCGTCGGCGAAACCATTTCGAGGTCGTCAAACAGCGTTTCCTCGTTGATCTGATCGTTAAAGTACTTTATAAGCGTTTCACGGCTGCCGAGAACGTTGTCTCTGAGCGCCGACAGCGAATTGAACGCGCTGCCGCCGAGCTTGTCCATATCCTTCATCACCGTGAGCTGACGGAGAAGCTGATCTTCGCCCCAGCCCGAATACTCGCCTATTCGCTCGTTGAGATGACAGACATAGGTCCTGACGTTGTTGGTCTGCCCAAGGTCGTACCACCACTTGACAACGTTCTCAAAGTTCAGATCGTAATCATCGGTGGAACCGTAAGCTTTTACAAGAACGAAATCGGCGTAACCGTTTTCGATATATTTTTTGGTATCGCAGTACCCATCATAGAGCGCCTGACGAGTATCCTCGGTGTCGGAGCCCGCTTCGTTGGAGGATGCGTTCGCCCACATATCCTCGATAAGAACGCCGAGCGCGGTGGTATTTGTCGTCTTGTGAACCGCCTCGCTGAGCGTACGGATAATATACTGATTGATCTCGTAGAGCCAGTTTTCGTAGCCAATCCCCGAACCCGAGCGCAAATACTCCGCGTACATATCCTCGTTATCCGTGGTATAATAGTTAGTGAGGATAATGCCCTCGCATTTATACTTCATCGCGAACTTATGCGCCGCCGCGGAAAAGCCCTCCATAAGCCCGCCGCCCTCTTCGGCAACCATATTGACAAGCGAGCCCGCATCCAGCGTAAGGTAGGCGCTGAGATTAGCGCTGTGAGCGCCGTCGATTGCCGCATTGAGGATATCGCGGTTATCGGAGTTCAGCTCGAGGTCATAGAATGCGTTCTCCTCCCCCGTCGAGTTGATTATAACGGCGTTCATTCCGTAGCTGCGTATCTCGTCATACATTTCGGCAAGCTCGTTCTCGTTCTCGAAGTCTATTCCGGGAGTTAGCGTCACCGCGCGCATACCGTTCTGCAGATATATCTTACTTTCTGTGTCCGCGGGAGGAACGGTCACCTGCGGCGAATCCTCGACATTGCTGCCGCTGCTGTCGGTATTATCCGTAACCAGCCCGCCAAGGCTGTCGGAGCTCTCGGCGTAGACGGTACACGTGAGTATGCTTGCAGCCGTAAATGCCGATAATATCATTCTTAACATTTTTTTCATAAAATTATTCCCCATTTTTATGTATTTTTAGCCTATTACCGATCTGAGATCCGAAACTTCATTTTCTACCTGTGTTCTGACATTTCCGTCAGGAGCGAACAGCAGTCTGTATCTGAACAGGCACACACCCCCGTAGGATACCTGCTCCATTGAGGTCAACACCTGCCGCCTGAGTATTGCGCTGTCGTTAATCCATTCGTTTCTGCCGGCGCCCGCCCATACGTCCTCGGTGCCGATCTTTGCCGCCGTTATGCCGACGATAAGAGGAACATTACCCTTTGCCGCAAGATTGTCCCAATTCTTTACGCACTGCGCAAAGGGCTGTGTTGAATTATCAAATCCGAAATATATCTGCGGCATTATATAGTCGAGATAACCGCTGCTTTTGCACCATTTTTCGACGTCCGCGTACATTTCGTTGTAGTTGTTGTCCATATTGCCCTGACAGCTCACGCCGAACACCGCGCTCGGGTTGGCGGTCTTTACGGCGCTGTACAGCGAGCTAACCAGCCTGTCACAGTTGGCGCGGCGAAAGTCGGAGATGTGACCGTAGCCGCTGTTATAGAACGCGTCACTGTCGAAATATGCGTCCGTTGTCGGGTAAAAATAGTCGTCGATATGCAGACCGTCAACGTCGTAATTCGAGACAATCTCCGCCGCTCCCTTGACTATCACGCCGATAACATCGGAGTACGCGGGGTTAAGATAGTAGTAAGAGCCTACCTTAACGAGACGTTCACTGCCCGCCCAATCATAGACCGCATAGCCGCTGCCGCGCGAAAGGTCCTTCTCGGCGCTCATACGCAGCGGATTTATCCACGCCTGAAACGATAAATTCCGCTTGTGAGCCTCCTCAATCATTATCGAAAGCGGATCGTAATTTCCCGACATATATTTAGTTCTCGGGAAATAGTCGGAGTTATAGTATGCGTCTCCGTGCGAGCGCACGTGAACGTACACAGTATTTATGCCCAACGCCGCGCAGTTATCGTATGCCGCTGCAATTTCGCTGCGGAACGCGCTTTCCGTACCGCTGGACATTTCCATTATATCAAGGTAAGATATCCATATACCCTTTATCTCACCATAATTCAGCGCCTGATAGCTGTTGGAGCCGGACGGCTCAACAGGCTCGGAAACGCTTGAAGATGACGATATGCTGCTTGACGATGAGTTCTCCGTACTGCTTGAGGACATCTCGGAACTTGATGTGCTTGTTGTCGTTGTGGTAGGCGCAGTTGTGGTCGTTGTACTTGTCTCAGAGCTTGTCTGCGGCTCGCTTGCGGGAGGTTCGCTCTCTGTCGGGGCAGACGAAATCGGCTCGTCTGTTGAGGCGGGCGGAGAATATTCAACGGATTCCGAGCTCTCGGTGCTACTTTCCGATGAGATGCTCTCGGGAGGCGTTTCGGCGGTGCTGTGTATGGAATTTGATGAAGAAGGCGTTGCTGACATTGTTGAAGATGTTGACGACGGCGCGAGCGGCACTTTCGGAACCGTCGCCGTAAAACGCGATGAACTGCTTGACGAGGACACGCTGCCGATATCTATTATGTTTACGGTACTGTCCCCGGAGCTTTGCGTCTCTGTCGAGCAGCCTGCAAGAACGCAAATAGACATCGCAAGCGACGCGGCGACGATAAATTTACTTCTCATTTCTCTATTCCCCAAATTTTCTGTATAGTCTTATAGTTATGGTTATTATATCATATTATATGTTTAAAGTCAAGGGTTTTTGTCGTTTCTTTGCGGACTGCGGAAAAATTTTACCCAGATTTCACAAAGCAAAAAGCGTAAAAATACGGCAAGAGGTGTACGAGATATCCGTACACCCCCGCGGTCATTCTTCCATTTGCTTGCCGAAGTACATAGCCGCCGCCTGCACCAACGCTGACTGCTCAGCTGTGGCGGTATCGTTACCGCTGTCGCCGCTGAGCATTATCACCGCACCGTTAACGTCGCCCGATGCGAGTATCGGCGAGCACGCTATGGCGTATCTGTCAACGCCCTCTATGGGGTTCAGACGTTTCTGTTCTCCGTTTTTAAAGACGTAACTTTTGCGCTGCTCGATAAGATCCTCAAGCGATCCCGAAACGCGGCGCTCGATTATCTCCTTTTTGCTCATGCCCGAGACCGCGATAACGTGATCCCTGTCGCATATCACCGCGGGCAGCCCCCCGACCTTTGACAGCACGTCTACGTACTGAGAGGCAGTGCTGCTTATCTCTCCGACGGGCGAATACTTCTTGAAAATAACCTCGCCGTCGGGACTGGTATATATTTCCAGCGGATCGCCCTCCCGTATCCGCATCGTGCGGCGGATCTCCTTCGGTATGACAATGCGCCCCAGATCATCTATTCTGCGGACAATTCCCGTTGCCTTCATATATAAATTCCTCCAAGATTTATTTCTTATAGCAGCAAATTTCTGCTGACGGTATTGTCTGCTATTTCGTGCAAAATATTCATTTATTTCGACATTATTTGCAAACAGAACCGCGCGTTCAACGATTTAGCCGTTGACCGCGCAATGTTGTTTATATTCTATATTTTAAATACAAGATTATCGCTGCGTACTTTGATATTACCGTAAACCGTATAGATCACATACGCCACATAATCGCCCGAACCGTTGAGCCGAACAGTTGCGGAAGTATCCGTTCCCATTTTCAGGCGGTTTACTATCTTGCCCTTGTTATCGGTTATTACCAGCTCGCTGCTGCGGTAAACGAAATCGGGTGACCAGCTTATCTGCGCCTTTTTGTTGACAAGTTCACAAGACAGCTTGGGAGTGCCGGTCGGGAGCGTGACATTGGTATCGTCCCTGTAAAAGCAGAACGCAACGATCTTATCCAGCAGGCAGCCGCACCCGCCAACACAGTATTTGAAATAACGGAACTGATCTTCTCCGCTGTCGGGAAGATTATGCGCGTAGGCTTTCATGATACCATCCTTGGTATCACCGTTGTATACGGCGGTATGCACCATCTTATTTTCGTCCTCGCAGTAGTAAAAAATTATGTCTCCCGGATACACGAACTCGGGAACGTTCGCCGTTCCATCCTCGTTAAGGTTTATCGCGACCGCATAACCGAGATTAGCATTGACAAGCTTATTGAACAGCTTGGTTGAACTGGTCTCGTCAAAATCCAGACCGCCGGCAGTCAGACATTCCGAACCGAAACCCGCACAAAGGCTCTCCTCGTCCTGCCAATGCTCCTTGGCGTAGTCTAATGCTTTTTGGGGATTGTATGCGGTCCTCCCCGCAGTGCGAACGGGCGGCTCGTAGGTAAGCTCCGTCTTGACCGTTTCCGAGGTGTATACCTTTTGAGCACTAAGATATTCCGCGAATATGTAATCACCGCTGCTCAGCTTAAAGTAACGTGTGCTTGTAAACGCGACCACCGAAACGGGTTCGTCCAGCTCATAGACACGCGATATCGGGGAATTCTCTGTCGGTTCTATTTTGCCGCCTACTCTGGCATTTATATAAAGATCAGCGCTGTAATCCCATTCGCGCCAGCCCTGTCCACTTTGAATTCCCGAAACGGGTTCGGAAACAAGCTCATCGGGAACGGCACTTTCGGTTTGTTTGGCGTGCTCGTCGGGCTCAGAGATTTCCGACGTGGACACATTACTCTCGACAGGCTCGCTTTTTGTGCTTGAGGTACTTCTTGAAATTAACGGCGGCGCGCTGATGGTGCTTGAATTATTCTGTACTTCACTCGGAATATCGCAGCCTGTTAGGAGTAATACCGCAACTATTGCCGCGGCAATAACTTTTAATTCTCTCTTCATTTCTCTCTCCTAAAAACTTCCATTACCAACATTATTTTAACACATTCCCCGATAAATTGTCAATAAGTAAATTGCCTAAAAACGATACATTTCAGCTATTTTTAACTTAATTTACACAAATTACCGCTTTTGCGCCGGCATTGACTTTTTTAGAAAAATCATTTATAATAATTACAGAAATATCTTGAAAAGGAGTACAAAATGATATTATCCGATAAAACCATACTTGAAATGGTCAATAAAGGAACGCTTGTCATCAGACCGCTGGAAAGCTCGCAGGTTCAGCCCGCAAGCGTGGACATTCGTCTTGGCAGCACCTTTTGCGTTATCGAGGATTCACCGACGGGAATTATCACGCTGGACCGTGCGGCAAACTGCAGGACCATTCGAACCGATACATACGTTCTGCTCCCCGGGCAATTCGTGCTTGCAACAACCATGGAATATTTCGAGCTGCCCGACAATCTGACCGCATTCGTCGAAGGCCGCAGCTCGCTCGGCAGAATGGGATTGTTTATCCAGAACGCGGGCTGGGTCGATCCGGGATTCAGGGGCGAGATCACGCTTGAGCTTTACAACGCGAACAGATGCGCTATCGAGCTGAAGGCAGGGCGCAGAGTGGGACAGCTGGTTTTCGCCAAAATGGACGCTCCCGCTCAAAATCCTTACCGCGGAAAGTATCAGGGGCAAACCGGCGCAACAGCCTCAAAAGTGTTTATGGACAAGGATATTTAGGACAAATTTCAAAAAAGCCCGCACAGTGTACGGGCTTTTTTTCTTATGCCTTATTTTCACCTATCTCAGTCTGAGATGCCTTGACGAACAGCTCGTCCACCTTGGCGCTGTCTATCTTTGTCATTAGCGAAACAACGATAACTGCCGCCATTGCAAGCACGAACGCAGGTGCGAGCGAGTAGATACCCGTCGCCGCGAGCACGTGAACGTTCTCCCAGATAATTACAACCGCGCCGCCCGTGATAATTCCCGCTACCGCGCCCTGAATAGTCATCTTCCTCCAGAAAAGCGACAACAACATAGCGGGACCAAACGCCGCGCCAAGGCCCGCCCACGCATAGGATACCAATCCCATTACGGAGCTGTTCTCATCAAGCGCGATAACATACGCGATAACCGCTACAAGAATGACCGTTCCGCGCGAGATCCACATAAGCGTTTTCTCGCTCGCGTCCTTCTTGAACAGCTTAAACATATCGTTTGTCACCGCGGAGGAGGTTACCAGAAGCTGGGAATCCGCCGTACTCATTATCGCCGCGAGTATCGCAGAAAGGATAATTCCCGCGATCAACGCAGGCAGCAGCGAGCTTGACAGGAACATGAATATCTTTTCACTGTCGCCCATAGCATTGAACTTAGTCAACAGCTCTGCGTTTTCCGGATTATGAAGGAACATCATACCGAATACACCGACCAGTACCGCTGCGCCGAGGGTTACGAATACCCATATTGTCGCGATAAGACGCGATTTTTTGATCATATCGCTGTTCTTTATTGCCATAAATCGCACGAGAATATGCGGCATGCCAAAGTAGCCGAGACCCCATGCCAGTCCCGAGATAATGGTGGTCACTGCGAGCGAACCGTCTGGAGCCTTAATAAAGCTGAAATAGTACTCCGTAACAGCCTCCGCGTTAAGTGCGCTCTGAAACGCTCCGCTAAGGTCGGGGGTTTTTATGAGCAGCATAACAGGAACGATTACCAATGCTGCGAACATCAGCATACCCTGTATAAGGTCTGTCCAGCATACTGCGAGAAATCCGCCGAGGAACGTGTACGAAATAATTATCAGTGCGCCGATAGTCAGCGAGAGAACATAATCCGCGCCAAATACGAAATTGAACAGCTTAGCGCCGCCGCTGAATGCCGAAGCGGTATAGATCAGGAAAAAGAAGAAAATAATCACCGCGCAGACAAAGCGAACCACCGGCGATCCGCTGAAAAAGCGCTTTTGCAGATACTCGGGAATAGTAATCGCGTCGCCTGCCGCATAGGACATTTTACGCAGTCTCGCGGCGCAAATGCGCCAGTTTAGATAAGTACCGATAAACAAGCCTATCGCGATCCAGCTTTGGGTAAGTCCGCCTACCAATATAGAACCGGGAAGCCCCATAAGCAGCCAACCGCTCATATCAGAAGCCTGTGCCGAAATCGCGGTAGTCCAGCTACCGAGCTGACGTCCGCCGAGGAAATAGTCGTTCATATTCTTCGAGCGCTTGAACGACCATATCCCTATCCCGAGAATGATCAGCGCATACAAAGCAAACGCTATCAACGTAAAAATATTAAATTCCATAAGTTATCTCCTTATAATAATAGTCCAGAATATTATAGCATATTTTTACCGAAAATGCAAGCCATTTCCATAAAAAATTCAAAAAACCGCAAAATCCCCCGGGCTATTGCCCGAGGGATCGTTTTGTAATACCGATATCTTGAGCTTACTTAGAGTTCTGCTCGTAGGACTCGATCATCTTCTTGACCATCATACCGCCGATAGAGCCAGCCTGTCTTGCGGTGAGGTCACCGTTGTAACCGTTGTTAAGAGTTACGCCAACTTCGTTAGCTGCCTGCATCTTGATGTTGTTCAGGTTTGCCTTAGACTGTTTGTTAGACATGATAATAATTCTCCTTGAAATCAATAATAGCAAAGGTAAATTTCAATAAACATAATCACTGCGGAAATATCTCCGCAAAACCTTTGCGCTATTATTATTTTCTCGGCGCGTCGAAATATTAAAGGTAATTGTTGCTCAAAAAGTAAGATTTTGTTTCAATTTTTTCTATATATGAATAACTTGGTTTTTTTAACTCAAAATATACATTATAAAATTACAAAGGAGGATCTTATGGCACAATATAAATGCAATGTATGCGGAGCGGTCTTTGAAGCGCCCAACCACGCCGAGGCGGTATGTCCCGAATGCGGAGTTTCTGGCGCGGATATTGTGGAGGTGCAGTCGGGCAATCAGAACAAGTATGCGGGAACGCAGACCGAGCGCAATCTTGAGGCAGCTTTCGCGGGAGAGTCGCAGGCCCGCAACAAGTACACGTTCTTTGCTGCTAAGGCAAAGCAGGAGGGCTTTGAACAGATAGCTGCTATTTTTCAGAAAACCGCCGACAATGAAAAGGAGCACGCCGAGATATGGTTCAAGGAGCTTGGCGGTATCGGCGCGACGTCGCAGAACCTCAAAGCGGGCGCGGAGGGTGAAAACTTCGAGTGGACGAATATGTACGCAAGCTTCGCGAAAACCGCCGAAGAGGAGGGCTTTACCGAGCTTGCGGGAAAATTCCGCATGATTGCGGATATCGAAAAACATCATGAAGAGGTCTACCGCGCTCTGCTGAAAAACGTCGAGATGCAGGAGGTCTTTAAAAAGAGCGAGGTCAAGGTGTGGGAATGCCGCAACTGCGGACATATCGTCGTCGGCACGAACGCTCCGTCGACTTGTCCGGTTTGCTCCAAGCCCCAAAGCTATTTCCAGATATGTCCCGAAAATTACTGATAAAAACGGCGGTATCGTGAAATACCGCCGTTGTTTTATTTTTCGTTTACCGTAAAGTAGACCGTATACTGCTCGTCGGTAATATCGTAAAGCGGTATCAGATCAAAATTTTCAGGTTGGTTTATCGTCCGATATGTGCTCTGCTGCCACGGGAACGTGCTGTAAGTGTGCTCGGTAACGTTTACGAGAGAGCTCTCGGGATCGCCCTGTATCCCGCGGTCGCTTGAGCACAAGCCCGCAAGAACTACGGGACCCTCAAGAAACGCCGTTAGATTTGGCATATCGGGGAGAAAAGAAGTCGTCAGCGCCGCGGGGAAGTACACGCTCACCACGTCGTCCGTCCAGTGCCGCGATATGTTAATATAACCGCCGCCAACCGTGACCTTGACAGCCTCGCCGTTCAGCTGCACCGAAGGCTCTCCCTTCACCCAATCGGGAACGCGCAGCGACAGAGTGAATTCCTCGGGAGATTTCGCACGGACGTTGATTTTCAGATACCACCTCGACATATGGCTGTTATCGGTTTCGTCAAAAAGCGCGCCGTCGTTGTAATACTTCATATCTATATTCTGCGTTATCGTAACATTTTCGGAACGCTCGTAGCATGAATTTATATACTGCTCGACAAATACGCGCCCCTCACCCTCATACCAGCAGAGCATGGGATACAACGTATGCGCCTGTACAGTGGTACCGTGACAGCACCAGAAATCGTGTGTCTTGCTCCCCCACTTCTTCACGCTCCCCGCTTTAAGCGGCAGGAAATACGCCGGCATTCCCGTGAATTTGTTCTGCTGCGTGAGAAAGCCGTTGTAAATGTTCTTTTCGATATAGTCGGCGTAACTCTTATCACCCGTGAACCTTAACAGATAATCCGCAAGCCTTACCATATTGTATACCGTGCAGAATTCCTGCGTGCGCTCGCCGATAAACGCGCCGAGACGCTTGGGAGCGATCCAATACTCGCCCGAGTTCTGACCGCCCGTGCAGAACGCCTCCCTGTCGGTGACCGCGCACTTCCAAAAAGCCTTTACGAGACCGAGCCACTTTTCATCGCCCGTGACCTCGTACATAGCCGCCGCGCCATGCGCCCACGGTATGCTCGCGTTGGCGTGGCAGTCGGACAGCGCGTCTTCGCCGTTTTCCAGCTTTTGGAACAGCGACGGGTGCGAATACCTTTCGGCAAGCCCGCGATACTTATCGTCACCCGTCAAACGGTACATTCCCGCCCAGACCTCCAGCATACCGCCCTCCTCGCCGCTGTAAACGGCGTGGGAGTTCTTAGTCTGCATTTCTTCCGTCCAGCGGACGTACCAATCCGCGGCGCGGCCCAATATCTCCGCCGCCTTGGAGCTTTTGGCGTAAAGCGCGCTGTGATACAATCCGAGCAGGGTCTTGTGCATGGTATACTGCGGCGACCATATGTATTCGTCACCAGAAAGCTTGGCAAAATACTTTTCGGGTATAGAGCCGACCCACTCGCCGCCGTTCAGCTTCTGACAGCGCTCCAGCTCGTCTATCACGATATCGAGCTTTGCTTTCAGCTCGCGGTCATTGTTCTGCGCGTAAAGCATTGCCGCCGCGGACATCCAGTGCCCGAGGAAGTTACCGCGCAGCTGACACGCGGGCGACTCCCAACCAAGGTGCATATCTTCAAGATTACGGTCTACGCGGATCGCCGCCTCAAGATAAAAATTTTGCAGCAGCGACTCGGTCTTGAGCTCCATAAGATAAGCACTGTTTATATCGGCGCGCTCCTTGAACAGTCCCGGGAGCAAACGCGCGTTTTCGGGTTTAATCTGTCGTATCATTGCTTTCCTCCGTTGTTGATGGTTCTTCTGTGGGGTCGGACGATGCTTTATCGGAGGATGACGTGCTTGCGGACGGGGTCTCGGTTTTTGCCGTTATCCTGTCACAAGTGTACTCGAATGCGTACTTAATCACGTCGTCCGTCGACAATTCGGTAAACCAGTACTCGTTCATACCGTCCTCAAGTATCCACTTGAACTCGACCGCAAGTTTTTCGGCATTCGCTCCCGAATAATAAACGGTGTATCCAACATCCGCGCTGCTTGCCTTTTCGGCAAAGTACATCAGCAAAAACGTGTCCTCGTTGTTAATATGCTCCTTGTACCAGTCGACGCAGTATTTTACCTTGTCGTCGTCGGTTTTCAGGCTCGGGTCATACTTCTTGAATACAACATACGGCTGTATTCCGAGCTTGTCATACACGAATTTAAGATTCTCTCCCGCCGTTTTGGTATCGTTGAACCATTGCAACTCATCAACGACGCAATCGGAAGCAAAGGCGTTTGCGGGCTTGTTCTTGACAAGCGTCAGCACGGGAATAACGGGCTCGGACGGCTTCGGGGGAACATAGCTTGAAGTAGTACTGTTATCGGAATTGCCTGTTGTTGACGTATTTGACGGCGTTGGTGATGCCGCACTGCCGCTTGAGGTGCTTGTCTGCGTACTGCTGCCAAAGCCGCTCACGTCGCTGTCGGTACCCTTAACGCAGCCGTTGCAGGAACTTCTGAGCACGTTCAGCAGCACGATAAACAGAACTATCCCGACTACAATACCGCCTATCGCGATATTCGCGCAGCCGTTCCTGCGATAGCTGCTAGGCCGTTTCGGCGACGGCGAAGCATATCTGCTCACTCTCGGCGCGCCAGGTCTGCTGCCTGCAGGTCTCGGCGTGACTGTCGGTCTTGCGCCCGCGGGTCTTGACCCCGAGGGACGCGCTCCTCCGCTGCGCCCCGCTCTGCTTTGTCCGCCACCCATCGGCGCGGGTCTACGCCCTCCGCTCTGCGGACGTTTTCCGTCATTTCCTCCCGCTATTCCCATTTTGCTACGTCCTTTCCGAAATTATTGTTTGTTTTATTGTTTATTAAAATAATCGATACCCCTGTCCGGATTGAAATATGTGCGCAGATATCCGTCTGTTGAGACTACTACAAACTCGTTAGTGCTCTCGATATAGTATACGTCGTCGCCGTCCTCCGCCTCGGTCTTGTGGAGCACGTCGGGGTGCGAGACCACCGCAGCCGCGGCTCTTTCGTACTCCTCCGCCGAAGAAAAGCCCATTTCAATACCGTGCTTTTCGTAGTGCTGTTTCAGCAGCTTTTGATTTCTGAAACGCAGCTGTACCGCTTCGGGAGCACTTTCCGCAGGCACGCTCTCCGAGCTGTTTTCAGGCGGTATGCTTTCGTTTTGCTTTGTACTTTCACTCTGTACTGTACTTTCTTTTGTAGGCGCGCTCCCGCTTTGTGAAGAATTCACAATATTTGACTGCGAATACCTGCTCTCTGTCTGACTGGAATTGTCGTAATTCCAACCCGTTGATAAGAAAAACAGCACTGCCGTCGCCAACGAGAGTATAGAGCCTAAAATTATCAAACGCCGTTTATTGTCAGAATTCATATGTATTCTCCCGATTTTATGTACTTTTTATTATATTATAACCTATTCGACAATTTTTTGCAAGTACTAAATTATAATCATCACTAATTTGTAAGAAAAAACGGCAGTCAGGAGTTCTCCTTTCTGCCGCCTTGTTTATTCAGCCGACCTCTCGGCGATATCGAGCATAAGCTCAAACACGCGATTTTCCGCGTCCTTTGGTACATAATATGACGTCAAGCCCGTATAGTCGACCTTGATATTATCGGAATCGTCGTCGGGCAAACTGCTTTCGTTGCGCTTCAGTAGCGAGACAAGCTCCTTGACGGGAGCGCTGTTCATATCCTTGCGGTAGATATTTACCGAGATGCTGAATGCTGCGGTAGCTCCAACACATTTTATCTCCATAATCAAGGTGTTGTCATTGTAGAAATCCGAGTTGTCGTACAGGGATTTCAGATAGTTTATCGTCCGCGTGTAGTCCTCCGCTATCGGGTAATAGGAAGTATTGTGTCTGCCCTCGTCCCAAACAAGGACTATACCGCCGACCTCCGACGCCGCGTGATAGTATTTCTCGCGCAGCTCCTCCGCGTACAGCGCTTTAAACTCCGATATGTTTTCCTCGGGAACGGTCAGTTCTCCGTATATTCCGTCAAGCGTTGCCTCACAGCCGTAAAAATCGTGTTCGGCGAGCCACGTGCTCTGCATCTCGGGAAAGCTGTCGAGCCTGCATACGGCATTGATAAGGCGGGGTATCGCCGTACCGCGTTCCTTACCGGAGACCCATCGGCTGAACCGCGTTCCGTCCGTCAGCATATAGTCTATCTCAAACTGACCGCCGAGTCTTAGATCGCCGTACACCTCTTTAACCGTGTCGTTGTAGGAATTTGTCAGCTTTTCTATCTCGGACTTGTCTGTTATTTCATATACGCCTCGTTGGTATGCACCCGAATACAGCATATAGTCGTAATATACCCGCACGCTCTCCACCTTATCGACGGGCACGTTGATATACCGATGTCCGAACGCGCCCGTCTTGTCGAACAGGAGATATATCCCCACGCAGCAGACGACCGTGCCGACCCAGCATATCAGCGATTTTACAACGTCGCGGGCAGCGGGCTTGCGCACTAGCTCCAACAACAGTATAATTATTGCCGCCGTACCCGACGCTATCAGTATGGAAAAACCAAATCCGATAATCGGGACGAATATCGCCAGCACCAGCGAAGCCGCTCCGCCTGCCGCTAAAACGGATATAACGCGGTAAAATGCCTTGTAAACAAGTATCAATCCCGTCTGCTCCTGCCTGCGCGACTTTGAGAGATAATACGCGAGCGCGGTCAATGCCGCCGCGAATATTATGACATACAGTGCGTAAAGCGGATCAAATATCGTAAAGTCGGAGATGAAAAATTTGTCAGCATGCGGCAGATCTCCCATGTCCGCATTAGACAAGTTATCGTAATTGCGCATTATATTAAGCATAAGTCCCAAAGGCGGAAAGATATGTGCCGCTTTGTATATCATATTGACAAACTCGTAATTCTTCAGACCCGTGATCGCGTTCACGAAACAAGCCGATATACCGCCGACGGCAAGCGACGGCGCGAGAAGCAATACTATGGACATTATCTCCGCCTGTATCGGTCTGCCGCAGCACATAACCGCAACAGCCGAGATGATATACATAAGCGAAAGCAGCGCGAAAAGCGACAGCACTACCCCCAGAACATATGTCGTACACATTAAAGTAGTTTCAATGCCGAACATTATGTTGAACTTATCCGTAACGTCCTGCAGAGGGATCGAAATCAACATCGTGATAACTCCCGCAAGAATGATCGGCGCGACATACGCGGTATAGCCGCTCAGAAAGTCGCCCCAGAAGCGCTCCTTATGCGTCAGGGGAAGTCCGCCGATCATATCCGTGTACTTTTTGCGGTTACAGCTCACGAACGTTAAAACCGCTCCGATAACCGGCATTATCAGCAGTCCGATCAGACATATTATAAAGAATAACTGTCTTATTTCGTAAACGTCATAGCTGCGTCTCACGTCATTGTATACGCAGTTGAAATTGTCATACAAGCTGTACGCGCTCCCGGGAAGCACCACCATACCGAAAACCGTACACATAACCAGACCGATTTTCTGCGCGTTCAGCCTGAAAAGGAAGTACTCGCGGAAAAAGCTTCTTTCAGAGGAGCTTGGAGCGGTCATAATTTAACGCCTCCATTTCATATACAAATATTTCCTCAAGCGACAGCGGGATAAGCTCGCAGGGAGCCTTCGCGCTTATGACCTTTACGGTCTCGTCGGCGTTTCCGCGGACGATTATGTTCACCATACCGCATGACTGCTCGATAAGCAGAATGTCCAGATATGGAAAATCACTTTTTTCGGGAACACTTACGATAGAACATTGCACCTTGTGAACGCTCCCTTTCAGTTCGTCAAGCGCGCGGCTGAACAGCATTTTCCCCTCGTGGAGCACGCCAACCGTATCGCAGAACGCCTCGACCTCCTTAAGGTTGTGCGAGGACATCACGATAGTCATCTCCTTGTCGCACATTGCGTTAACCAGCATTTTCTTCATAGCGGAGCGCATTGTAGGGTCGAGACCGTCAAAAGCCTCGTCAAGCAGAAGATAGTCGGGCGATACGGCTATGCCGCATATCATTGCCGCCTGACGCTTCATTCCCTTTGAAAAGCCCGAGAGCTTTTTGTCAAGGGGAAGTCCTATCACCCCGTGAAGCTGTTCAAAGGTATCGTCGGAGAATGTGGGGTAAAACGTCTTGTAGAATTTTCGCATTTGCTTTAAGGTCATATTGTTGAACTGCGAGGTCTCGTCGCTGACGAGAAGAAGTCTCTGCTTGACCGCGACGTTGTCCCATACTTGCTGTCCGCCGACGGTTATGCTGCCGCCGTCGACCTTATAAATACCCGCGAGCAGCCGCAGAAGCGTGGATTTTCCCGCGCCGTTCGTTCCCAGCAGACCGTATGCCGCGCCCTTGGGTATCTCAAGCGAAAGATTTTCCAGCACCGTCAGGTCGTCGAAGCTCTTTGTAACATTTTCAATTTTAATCATAACAGTCACCTCTTATTCCATATGCGTGCGAACGTATTTCAGCATAACCCTTATTACCGCCCGCTCGTCCTCTTTGGCGATGCCCAGCGTGCCCACCGAGTCATTGTTTGAATATATATTGAAATTTTTTGAGATAACGCCCTCGGGAGCCTCGCTTACGGGTCTGAGATATCCTATGATCTCCTTCGCCTCCGCGCTTTCGTCCTCCGAAGAAACGCTCACCGAAATTCGCGAGATCGCCTCACCCTCTCCGTACGGAACTTCGGGATCGCTTTCCGTATTTCGACGACCCCACGTAAAATTGATGTGATAAACGAATTCCTTCGGCTCCTCTTTCGGCTTATCCGTCATATTCGCGGGATCGTTCAGGAATGCGATCGTGTCCGCGTATCCCTCGTGAATATAGTAGGTTTCCCAATCGCCCGTACCGTTCAGAGAATGCCTTATGTTTATTTCACCGACATTACTTTGATACCACGTATAATTATTGATAATGTCATGTTTAAGAAGCTCCATAAACTCGTCCTCCATGCCCTCCGCGACATAGACCGCGCCGGAGCTGACGTAGCCCAATTCCTTAACATGGGTCATCTTGTGATACTTTATTTCGATTTCGCCATATTGAGGATCGTCGATAAATCCCAGCACGCTGCTGTCGGTGGGGGTAAGCCCGCGTATCGCGCCGCACATCTCAGCCAGAGTTTCCGACACTGCGCTACCTTTGGAGTCATACGAGGTACCGTAGCGGCGGACGACTTCTCCGCCGTTCTTGAGCACATAGGTTATGACTATATCACCGCCCGTTCTGATATCGCTTGTTTCGCTAAGAAGCTTTTCATGCTCGGACAATATCGCCGATATCGCGTCGTCGGATCGGTAAATATAATATTTGTCGTAATGGTTTATAATGGGATCAAGAAATTTATCCCCCGATACCCTTACCTCGGATATGAGCGCACGGGGCGGAAGATATTTTTCCGCGCCAAAGCCGCCCGTATTGTGAACCAACAGGAAAAAACCCTGACAAGCCAGACAGATAGTGATAAATTTAAGCGCAGTCCACCATATCCTTTTGAACGAACGCGTATGGATAAGCTCAATTGCGGCATACACCGCAAGCGCAATAATAAGCGCGAAAACCGAACCTAGAGAAAATACCCACGGCATTTCATCGCGCGTCATCTGAATAATACCGATAATAAACACTACGGTCATAACGGACAGCACATAATACGAGCCCTTGAACACGAAATCTCGTCCCGTTCTTTCGTTCCTCCGCAGCTTGCCGAGGAAATACGCGCCGATTATCAGTGCGGCGAGTATCACAGCTATCACCGCAAGATACCAAGGCTGCTTGCAGAGGAAAAACGCCCGTCCGAGCCTAACGCCCATATCGTTAAACGCGGTGGTACTGCTGCTGCCGCGGAATATCGCGCTGACCCACGTCCCGACAGGCGGAATTACCGCAAGCGCCTTTGTCCACTCGTCATTTATATCAACGCCTATGCTGTTGATAAACGCGCAGCTGCAATAGACGGTGACAAGACCCGCGGGGAGTATTTGACATATCAGCGAACACGCCTTCGCGTTAAACTTTCTGCCGCAGCACACTGTCACGAAGCAGGATACCGCGTATGCTCCCATATAGCCGACAAACAACAGCAGTATATACGATAGATACGTTCGTACAAATATGTTCCTAATAACCGCCGAATTGTACAATATCGTGTCGTAAATGTATTCGTTAAAGGTATCGCTTATATTTCCGTCCGCCGCCGCGGCAAATATCAGTCCCGCCGCCGAGCACGGTATAAACGATATCATATGCACACCGAGACCGCTTAGGAAATCGCCCCAGAAGCGCTGCCGATAAGTAAGCGGCAGACACCCAAGCGTGTCGGTACAGTTTCGTTTGACGAAGAAATCAAACACGGACGCGGGCGTAAAAATGACGACTATCGTAAGCCCCACTATCGCTGCGCACGCCACTATCAGCGCCGCCGTTACAACAATAGGCACCTGATCCTCCAGCAGCCATTTGGCGGAATCGTCCTCTAACGTCAAATATTTATTCATTGTGACGACAAAATAACAAGCCGCCGCGCCGAGAAGCGTTGTCGAAAGCAAATTCATCACCGCCGAGGCGATCACAACAACACGCATTCCGCGCATCTTATACAGGATATAATCCCCGAAAAAGCTCTTTTTCATTATGTATTTCACCTCCTATCCCTCGGTGTAGCCGTTGACGATATTTATCAGGTCGGATTTCTCCAGACCCTGTCGGAGTGCGTGTGAGACCGCCTCCGTGAACGTTTCAATGCTCCGCTTACGCACCGATTCAAGATACCTTCCGCGCTCGGAAACGTAGCTCCCCTTAGCGGGGATTGAGTAGATAAGCCCCTGTATTTCGAGACCGGCATAGGTTTTTTGAACGGTATTCGGATTTATTGAAAGCGTCTTAGCTATCTCGCGAACCGGGGGGAGCTTTTCACCCTCCGCCATTTCTCCGCTCATTATCAGCTCCGTTATCCGCCGCTCGAGCTGTTCATATATGGGTGCTCCACCCTCAAGCCGCATTGTAAACATAACTACACCTCATTTGGTTTTCAATATTGCGTTTGCACAACTGTATCATTCGTTATAGTACAGTTATATTGTATCACAGCTTTTTCCATTTGTCAATAGCTTTTTAAAAAAAAAGAAAACCGCGGAAAATATCCCACGGTTTTTGTAATTATAAAATCAGTCGCAATAGCCGAAACCGAGAACGCCGAAATAGTGATTCTCTCCGCCCGCGACTTTTATCTCTACCGTATGCTCGGCAGCTTCGTCGTCATCTATAACAAGCTCCGTAACGGGGTTGTTCCAGCCATCGCTCTTGTTGGAATTGACCGTTGTTACAAGATCGCCGTCAACATATATTTCCGCATCCGCGAACGCCTTACTGTTGTTTGCTTTGTAAATAAGCTGAAGAGCCTTGCAGTTGAGCGTAAACGTCAGCGACGCATCCTCTTCACCCTTGTACATCCAACCATTATGGAACGCGGAATGAACGTCGTTCTCCACAAAACCGACCAGCTCGGGCTTGAGCGTTTCACTGTCGATAAAATGCATATCTATATACTTGTCGCTGAATACGGGCGCGGGAAGCGTTTTATCGACCGTGCCCGTGTTGTCGTCAAGCGTTTCCATTACCGTTTCGTAGTAATGCGCCACAAAATCGCGGACGATCTCGTGACCTCGCTGATTGGGGTGACTCTCGTCGTCGGAATAGTCCTGCCACGTCATTCTGCCCTCGGCAAACTCGACGCCGAGAGAATCGGGTTCGCTTATCATCGGTAGCTTGTAGTTATTGCCGATCTCGCTCATATGCGGCTGGCAGGTGTGACCATTTTCGATGACCGTGAACAGCAGCACCACTGCGATATCGTTTTCCTGCGCGAGCAAGGTGCGCACAAGGCTCTCATAGGCGTTTTTGTAGCTTGTTTCCATTCCATCGTTCACCGCGAACTCCACAAAGCAGATATCGGGCTTATGCGCCAGTATATCGCGCTCCAAACGGACGTTGCCAAGTATCGACGGAGTTCCCGAAAGACCCGCGTTGACGTAATTTATTTTAGCGTTCGGATATTTTTCACACAGCCATTCATACGAAAGATTAGCCCAGCACAGCTCGGGATTGGCAGGAGCTACCGTAAGACCCTCCGTAATCGAGCCGCCGATATACGAAACTGTGATTTCCTCACCGTTTTCAGCCTTTTTCAGGACGTTCGCCATACGCGTCATATCGCCCGTTGTCATCAAGGAACGTTCAACCATAAGCTCGTATATCTCCTCCTCCGAGAGCTTTGAGTAGTCGATCTCGGATTTTTCAGGCTCGCTCGATGAGTCGGACGAGCTCTCCGTACCGCTTGTACTGTCCGTGCTGTTCGTATCGCTTGACTGCACGGTGCTGTTGTCGGAGCTTGTGCCCGTTGACGTACCGCTTTCCGAATTTTCTCCATTGCAGGCGGTCAGTGACAGCAGCATTGCCGCGGCAAGCGCTGCCGAAAGTATCTTTTTCATAGTAATTCTCCTTTGCAAAGTTAAGTTATGAGATATTATAACATATTTTTCTCAATTTGTAAATACCTAAAACGAAAAAGGAAGAAAGACAGCTCCAGCCGCTATGAAAACGGACGGCAGCATATTCGCCACACGAACCCTCTTACCCCACACGAAATTAACCCCTACGCAGAAAATAAGTATCGAGCCGACAAGAGATATATTGTTCTGCGCCTCCTCGGTGACTACGGGCGATATCAGCTTCGCGAGCAAGGTTATCGCGCCCTCGAATACGAGCACGGGCAATGCCGAGAATATGCAGCCCTTGCCCATTGAGCAGGTCATCACGATAATTATTATCAGGTCAAGTATCGCCTTTGTCGCGAGTATCGAAAAATCGCCCGTCAGTCCGTCCTGTATCGCGCCGACGATAGCCATTGCACCTATGCACACGGTCAGCGACGCGGTAACGAACGCGTTCACGAAATCCTTGTCCTTGGCGTTTCCCGTTTTGATCTTGAGCCACTCGCCGAATCTCTCGAACCAGCCCTCAATATTGATAAGCTCGCCGACCAACGTACCGAGTGCGATACATATCACCACAAACATAGACTTTCCGCCGACGAGCAGCATCTGCTCCATTGCTCCTGAAATGCCGATAAACAGCACCGTTATACCGCATGCCATATTTAAGCCCTCACGGACGCGTTCGGGCATATATTTTCCGAAAAGAAAGCCGGCAACGCCCCCGAGGATTATCCCGGCACAGTTTATCAGCGTTCCCAGTCCTATCATAATTGCCTCCGATTTTAAATGTTAAGGATACCCGTTTTTCTGTTCCAACTCAGTACAACCTCAAAGAAACTGTCAACGTCCAATAAGCCGTAAGACCACAAAAGAGCCTTTTCCATTTCAGAGAATTTATTATGGCTGAGCCAACTGACGTTCTTTATGGGTTGCTCTCCACCGTGCGGAATTTTGTGGTCTTTTACGATAATAGCTTACTGATCATCGGGAACATCAACCAGAAAAACATATTCGGTACTGCTGTCTATCCAATACAGTGTATATAACGGTCTGTTGATCGCACCATCCAGACCGCACTCCTCTTTAAGCTCACGAAGCGCAGTCTGCTCTGTCGTTTCGCCTGTTAAACTTCCTCCGCCAAGCAGTTCGTTTATGTATCAGTCATACCTGTATGTCTGCACCAACAGTATCTTCACGCCGCGTACTGCCAATGCTATGCTCCTGTCACACATAACGTTGTTCCTTTTATTTACAGCCTTGTCATCAAAACCACACACTCCACATGTCTTGTTCTCGGAAACAGATCGAACGCTCTCACCCTCTCGACGGCATATCCGTTCTCCGCGAGGAATTTACAGTCGCGCGCGGCGGTCGCGGGGTTGCAGGAGATCATCACGATACGCTCGGGAGCCATCTTCACGCACGCCGAAAGCGTTTCCGCGCCGCAGCCCTTTCTCGGAGGATCAAGCACAATAATGTCGGGAGCAGGTCCATTTTTCGCTAATTCCTCGGCTACCGTTGAAGCGTCCGCGCAAATGAATTCCGCGTTGACAAAGCCGTTGTTCATCGCGTTTCGCTTAGCGTTCTCCACCGCCTCGGGAACTATCTCCGCGCCGATTATCTTAGCCGCCTGTCCCGCCATTGACAATCCTATGGTACCCGCGCCGCAGTATAGGTCGAGGATAGTCTTTCCCTTAGGCTGAGCGAATTCGGCGGCTTGTCCGTAAAGCCTTTCGGCGGCGGTCGTGTTCACTTGATAGAACGACTTCGGAGAAATCCCGATATTAACGCCGCACATAGTATCGGCTATCTCCGCCTTTCCCGCCAACAACACCTCACGCTCGCCGAGGATCACGTTAGTGCGGTCGGGATTAATGTTCAGCACCACACCCGTTATCTCTGGGAAACGTTTAGTTAAAGCCGCCGCGAGCTTCGCCATTTCGGGAGTTTTCCGCTTGACGACAAGCACCGCACACACCTCGCCGCTGTAATGCCCACGCCGCAAAAAAATATGCCGCATTACCCCTTGATTTTCACGCTCGCTGTAAACGGAAATTTTCAGAGCTTTGATCTGCTCTTTAATAAACGCGATCATATCCGAAAACCTCTCGGGCTGCAGCCGACAACGTTCTACGGGAACAACACGGTGACTTCTCTCGGAAAATAAGCCGCTCACGATATCGCCGGCATCGGTCCTTGCAAGCGGCATTTGGAGCTTGTTGCGGTAGCCGTCAACACTTTCACTGCCGCATATAGAGAGAAATTCGGGTTTTAGTCCGCCTATCCGCTCAAATGCGTCGCGGACTATTTGCTCCTTCGCGGCAAGCTCGGCTTGGTAGCTTATATGCCTGTAAACGCAGCCGCCGCACTTGCCGAACACCGTGCAGTCATTATTCACACGGTCGGGCGATGGCGTTATGATCTGCTCGATCTTGCCGTATGCATAGCTTTTCAACACCTTTAATATACGACAGGAGATAACGTCGCCTACCGCTGTAAACGGCACAAATACCGCCATTCCGTCCGCTCTTCCGATACCGCTGCCCTCACTCGTCAGCGCGGTTATTTCGAGGTTTATAATGTCGTTTTTCTTCATTTTATCTGCCTTTACCGCAATAACTCCCACGCCTTTTCCGTTTCGTTCCATAGAAAATTGCGGTGCTTGGCGTTTTCGCTCAACACCGCAATACTTCCACATCACACGCTCCCTAACGGCGAGGAGTCCGCTTTACTTATCCTTTTTATTATCCTTCTCATCCATCTTTGGCTTGATCACATGATCCCACAAAAGCTGTCCTGCTACCGTACCCGCAAGGATCACAAAAAATTGTTTTATCATGATATAACCTCCTTATATTTCGCCTAAATTTTTAGCCTTTAAATACGCATTGATAAAGCAGTCGATATCTCCGTCCATTACCGCGTTGATATTCGCGTTTTCGCATTTTGTTCTTACGTCCTTAGCTAATGTGTACGGCATGAACACATACGAGCGTATCTGACTTCCCCACTCGATCTTGAGCTGTTCGCCCTTGATATCGGAAATTTTGTCGAGGTGCTCCTGCTCCTTGATCTGCACAAGCTTCGACATCAGCATTTTCATCGCGAAATCCTTATTCTGCACCTGCGAACGCTGCGTCTGGCAGGCGGTAACGATACCGGTAGGCTTGTGTATCAGGCGAACCGCCGAGCTGGTCTTGTTGATGTGCTGACCGCCCGCACCGCTCGCTCTGTACACTTCCATTTCGATATCCTCGGGACGTATCTCGACCGACACGTCCTTTTCAAGCTCGGGCATTACCTCGACGGAGGCAAAGCTCGTCTGCCGTCTGCCCGACGCGTCAAACGGTGAAATGCGCACCAGACGGTGAACCCCATGCTCGGATTTCAGAAAACCGTAAGCGTTGTACCCCTCTATATGGATAGACGCGCTCTTTATTCCCGCGGTATCACCCTCAAGAATGTCCAGCACCTCGGTCTTGAAGCCGTGGCTGTCCGCCCATTTGGTGTACATTCTGATAAGCATCTGCACCCAGTCCTGTGCCTCCGTGCCGCCCGCGCCCGCGTGGAAAGATACGATAGCATTGGAGCTGTCGTACTCGCCCGTAAGCAGAGTGGCGAGCTTCTGCTCCTCGAATTCCTTTCTGACAGTCTCGGCAAGCGCGTTCACCTCGTCCGCCATTGTCTCGTCGTTCTCCTCCTCGGCAAGCTCGATCATCGTGAGCACATCCTCGCGGTTGGTGCACAGCTTTTCAAATCCGCCGATAGTCTGCTTGTATTGTCCTATCTGCTGCATAACAGCCTGCGATTTCTCGGGATCATCCCAGAAATTCGGCTCCGTAGTTTTCATCTCCAGCTCGTCGAGCTTGATCTTTATGCCGTCTAAATTCAGCGCTCCGCGAAGCTCCTCAAGCTGCGGCTCCAACGCCTCCATGGCAAGTCTTGTTTCATCATACTGTATCATAAAAAACTCCTTATGCGGCAAGCTATGCCGCGATTACCCATATTTATTTAAACATTACATTATATTATACCATATTATTGCAAAATTTTCAAGTACCAAATTCAACTTTTACGATAATATGCCAAATTCAAGCAGACGTTCACTGTCGTCCTTAAATATGATATAACACCGTAAACTGAAAAAAACGCAAACTTTTGGGAGTTTTGGAAATTTTTTACTTGAAATTTTCAGAAAAAGTGATATAATAAATATGTACAAAAAAATATTCGAGGTGACTTGGCTTTGGTTTATACGGTAACATTCAATCCCGCACTGGACTATGTCATATTTGTTAATGATATGAAGTTCCGAGAGGTAAACAGAATTGAAAAGGAACTTGTTCAGGCAGGCGGAAAGGGTATCAACGTTTCCATGGTGCTGTCGGAGCTTGGCGTGAAGTCGCGGGCTATCGGCTTTGTGGCGGGCTTTACTGGCGCGGCGATTGAGGAGAGCGTCATCGAACACGGTATCGACGCGGATTTCGTACATCTTGAGAGCGGATTGTCGAGGATCAATATCAAGCTGAAATCGAACGGAGAAACCGAACTTAATGCAAACGGTCCCAAAATATCCGACAGAGCGCTGACGGAACTGTTCAAGCGTCTCGGCGAACTTGTTGACGGCGACGTGCTCGTGCTTGCGGGAAGCGTTCCCGACAGTCTGCCGCAGGATATCTACCAGCAGATACTTGAATACCTTTCGGCAAAGAAGATAGTGACGGTCGTAGACGCATCAAAGGATCTGCTTACCAATACGCTCAAATACAAGCCATATCTTATCAAGCCGAACCTTAACGAGCTGGGAGAGATATTCGGCGAAAAACCAAACTCCAAAGAAGAGATTATCACATACGCGTCGCAATTACAGGAAATGGGCGCGCAAAACGTGCTTGTGTCCATGGCAGGCGACGGCGCTCTGCTGCTCGAGTCAAACGGCGAGGTGCGCTGCTGTGCGGCATGCGAGGGCAAGGTGATAAACTCGGTCGGCGCAGGCGACGCGATGGTAGCAGGATTTGTTTCAGGGATTCTAGACAAAGACGTTGATTTTGAATACGCGTTATTACTCGGCACCGCCGCCGGCGGCGCAACGGCATTCTCGGACGGGCTCGCGACAAAGAATGAGATCATCGAGCAGATGAAAATACTGCTCAAACGTCATCACGCGGAAAATTTATAAAAAACTGCGGAGGGTATTCAGCCCTCCGTCTTTACTTTATCCAGATACTTTTTTACTTCCTCGACATATACCTCCGCGATATCGGACAGCGGATTGTATTTCTTGCAGATATAACCGATCTCCATTACCGAGTTGCGGTTTTCCTCGTCCTCGCGGAACGGTATGGTGGTGTATTCCTCACCGTTAAGCTCGTCGCAGGTTATTCCCGAGCAGAGAGTGTAGCCGTTCAGTCCAACCATTAAGTTGAGCTGCGTGGCACGGTCACTGCTGCGTATAACGCGCGGATATTCCCTGTCGCCGAGTATCTCTTCCGCGAAATAAGACGCTACGCCGTCGCCCTGCTCGAACGATAAACATGGGTATTCGCCGAGCTGCTCAAGCGACAATGAGCTTTCATGCGCCAGCGGATGATTTTTCCACAGGTAAACATACGCTCTGCAATCTATCAGCGGAAAAAACTCCAGACCGTTCTCCGCAAGCATACGGTCGATTATCTTACCGTTGAACGCGCTCTTGTATAATATGCCGATCTCGCTTTTCATACTGCCTACGTCCGAGATCACCTCAAGGGTCTTGGTCTCGCGTATGGCAAAATCGAACGTGAGTGTGTCAAAGCGCTTGACCATTTCGACGAACGCTTTGACCGCAAAGGAGTAATGCTGTGTGGAAACTCCGAATTTCCGCTTTATATTACCGTTTTTACCGTACTTCTCCTGTAAAAGCTCGTACTGCTGATATACGCGGTTTGCGTACATCAGGAACTCCGTACCATCGGGTGTGAGCGTAACGCCCTTTGCGGTGCGGAGGAATATCGAAACGCCCGTCTCCGTCTCCAGCTCGCGGATAGCGCTGGACAGCGCGGACTGCGTTATGAAAAGCGTATCCGCGGCTTTGCTCATCGAGCCTTTTTCGGCTATCGTTATCACATATCTGAGCTGTTGTAGGGTCATTCTTCAAAATCCTCGTCATCTGTTTCGGCACACTGCTTTTCACGCTCTGCGAACCGTTCCGCAAGCACCATTATCACGATAAGCAGTATTCCGCTGCCCGTTATCAGCAAGCCCGACTTGAGACCGGCAGGGAAGAATTTAAGCTCTATCGTGTGTCTGCCCTCGGGAACTTTTAGGCACATAAGAGTATCGTCGGCAGTCGAGAGGACCTCTGTTTCCTCCCCGTCGATATACGCCGTCCAGCCCTCTTCTATCGGGATAGAGGTGAACAGTGCGCAGTCCTCCGCGGCATTGACCTCGACAGTCAGCGACGAGCCGCTGTTTCTTGTCACAACGGTCTCCGTGTTCATTGCCTGCAATTTATCGTTGAATTGAGCGAGACTTTCACCGTCGGCGTAAAAGAACAGCACCTCTTCAACGTAGACCGCGTCGCCGGTCAGCTTCAACTCGGCGGTAAAGGTTTCGCCGGCATCGTATGTGCCTAGATAGGCAATGCTGTGGTTCTCATTCTCGAAATAGTCCTTGACATAGATGCCGTCAACGTAAAGATGACATTTGCGCTCGTATTTTGTCGGAAGATACATATAAACCGCGCCCGAATGAGTTATCGCGACCTCGTAGGAGATAGACGCGTCCTTGTCGTTGATACGCTTTTTATAGGAAGTATGGCTATCGGTCGTCGAGCCGATATTGATGTTTTCACAATTAAAAATGTAGTCATGGATCTGCCCGTATATCTGCTCCTCATCACCCGTGAGCAGCGTAGCAAGACTCGTCTGAGCCTCAAACGGGTCAACCCCCTCAAGCCGCCTTCCGACAAGTCCTCTGTCGGCGAGATACGCGAACGGGAGCACGTCCTTATTCTTGTAAACGGTAACGCCGAGATCATTCTCAACCGGAATCGTATCGGTATACGGCACAAGTCTCTCATTCTTCGACAGCACGTATTTCACGCCGAAAATATCATCGGATAGCAACGTTGCGCCGTCGTAGCGGGTATAGTGCTCGCGCGAGCCGTAGCCGAGCTTTTTCATAAGCTTTATGACCTTGGCGTTGAATGTGCTGGTACTGTGCGACATTCCGTACATGCGCGCCGCCATGGTATCGTTCACGCAGCGGTGATAGGTCTTTTCCATGCGGTAAAAACCGTCGTCAAGCTCGTGAACGCTCTCGGCGATATCGCGCGTGGGCGGTATCTCGTCGACATAGGTCGAACGTGGGGAGTAATAAATATCGCTATGGAGCTTGTAAACGGTGATCGTCGTATTCGCCAGAAGCTCAACGGATACAAGACCCGCAAACAGGCAACGCGCAACAGTTCCGCTGTGCTTTTTATACGCCGCAACAGATGCCGCGGTAATACCAAGCGCGATAAGCGGAATAACGATTATAAGCGTAGTGTTGAAGCGCTCGCTGCCGCCGTAATAGTCAGACATGAGAAGCACGCCGAGAAGTATCGCGAATGCCGCGCCTATCGTCTTTCCGCGCACTGTTGATATTTTCTCAAACGCCTCTGCGCCGAACAATATCAGTAAAAACGAAATAATGAACGAATAGCGGAACGGCATCCACACAGGCACTTGTCCACCGTGCCAAAACATATCGACAGGCTTAATGTACATCGACAGGAACATCAGTCCGAGCACGAAGCCGCCAGATATGCGCTCTCTCAGCGGTATTTTGCTAAGCATAAAGTAAATTACCGCGAACAATATCCCGACTGTGCCGCAATACAGCATAGGAAGTCCCTCGGGGCGTATCGTGTCGAATGTTCCCGGGAAGAGCTTTATAAAGCTGTCGGCGATGTTAAAATTCTCGACTAACGAGTAGTCGGGGTTTCCGAAACCGAGCTTACCGTTGGAAAGCGATTTATAGACGGGAAGTATCATCCAGCAGCTCGACAGTATGCCCGCCACCGACGCGAAACCATAGACCGCAGTCGAACCGAATATCTGCCAAAATCCCTTTGCGGCGCTCCTTCCCGACGCAAGATAGTAAACAAAATAAATAGCCGAGAAAATTCCTACCATATAGCCTATATAGAAGTTAGCGACAAAAATGTAGATAAGCGACAGAGTGTACAGCAGGAATTTACGCATGTCGCAAACGCGCTCAACACCTATCAGCACGAGCGGCAGAGCGATAAGACCGTCCAGCCACATCGGATTGACGGTCTGCGATGTAAAGTAGCCCGACAGCGCGTACATTATTGAAAACAGTATAGCCGTGTAGTCGGAAAATCCGCGCCGCCTTTTCAGCATAAGGGCAGCCGAAAGACCTACCGCCGCGCACTTCACAAGCTGCATAGCCATAATGCCCTCGGTAATGTTCCCCCTCGGGAACATCCAGACAATAATGTTGAACGGGCTTGCAAGATAATACGCGAACAGCCCGAGAAACTCCCCCGAAAGCGATCCGCTCCAACAGTAGAAAATGCTCTCCTTGCCCGCGAAAACATCGTACATATACTCGAAATAGTACACATACTGCGCGTTTAAATCAAGTCCGAGAACCGAGTTTTTGCCGAACGGATACATACCGAATATCGCATACGCGATAAACAATATGACGGGCGGCAGAGCAAGTGATATCAGATATGCTTTTTTACGGATACAAAAGCTCCGTATGGTCTCAAATGCTTGTATCATCAAAAAATGTCCTTATTCGCCAATAATTTTTACGATAACGTTCTTCTCGCGCTGACCGTCAAAGTCTCCGTACATTATGTACTGACGCGGACCGAGGTCAAGTTTACCGTCCGAGATAGGTATGCATACGGACGCGCCCATAAGCGCCTGCTTAAGGTGCGCTTTGCCCGAGCTTATATAGTCTACCTTGTACTCGGTTTCGCCGTCCGAAAGCGCCTTCAACATTCTCGTCCAGTCCTTGTACAGATTCTCGTTATCGTGCTCAAGAAATACCGAGGCGGTAGTGTGCTGAGAAATTACCACGCAAAATCCGTCGCCGACCATGCTCCTGCGCACACACTCCTCTACCTCATATGAAAGATTGAGAAACTGCTCGGGTTCGTCCGTTGTGACTGTCAGGATCTGTTTAAAATGTTTCATTTCCATTATCCTTTCTATTTTACGCGCCTGTTAAGACGCGTGATTATACGATAGTAAGAGTTCCCCTCTCAACTGCTGCGGTGATATGCTTGTCACCGCCGTTAAAACTGTACACGCGGCTTCCATAGACCTGTCCGCTCCACAGATCGGTATGACATTCGCCCGTGTCCGTTTGAAAATCCACGGAAACCGAGCTTTCGGGCGGGAGCTTTATGTCAACGTCTCCGCGCCTTGACAGTATCTCGGTCTCTGGGATAACATACTCGAAATTGATATTGATGTATCCGCTTGTCGTAGTGAGCTTACCGAGCGAGACCATATCCTCGCACAATATGTCTCCGCTCTCCGTGAGTACGTTAAGTTCTCTGCTGTCTACCCTGCCGATCTTTACATCTCCGAGACCGGTGATTATCGTGATATCGCGGAAGCTCCTGCGCGGAAGATACAGATAAAGCCCGAATTCGGACTCGCGCCCCGCAAACAGCGATACCACAAAATTGGTGCTCTCCGTTATCGACAAACGGTTGTCGCCTATCTCAAACGCGAGAGGGAGATCGTTCTTGTACGTTATCCGTATACCCTCGCCGTCATACGGTATGACCGTCACGTCAAGCCGCTGGAGATCAATATCTATATACTCGTACAGCTCGAATTCCTCTTCACCCTGTGCAACGATATCATGATCTGTATTCCTCAGCAGAAACGAGACCAGGCCAAACACCGCCGCGCACACAAACGTGACTGCGAGCATTTTGTTTACAATTCTTTCCATTTCACCATTCTCTCAACCTGTCGCAGCGGCGCTTTATTCTCAAAAACAGTCGCGATACTGCATAACCGAGCTTTATCGCGAGCAGCCCCAGGAAAGCGGTGAAGAACGCTCCAGAAAGCCCCGCAAAAAGCATAAGCTCGGGCGAAAGCTCCGATATCACGAAATCAGCCCGAAACACCAGCACAGCCACGCCCAGCACCGACATCATCAGTCCGAACGGTATGCCCATTATCGCGGATACAAGCATGACGAACATCGCCGCAAACGATACAGCAAACACTATCCAGAAACCGGTGTAATACAGGAAAACCTTCATTTTTACAGCCAAACAGTTCACCTCATTAAGCCGAGGATTTTATAACCTTACAACATTTACCAATATTGTCATGTTTATGAATTAAACAGCGTGTCTCTTTTCTGTAAACACACTATTATTGTACCACAATTTTTTCATAATGTCAACATTTATGTAAAAATGTAACGGTTTTATTGTAAAATAAAAATTATTTGTTATTTTTAACAAAAACACTTGAAATCATTAAAAATTTATGTTATAATTATAAAAACTATAAATATTTTTTATTTTATTCGGGTAACTTCCCGAGCTGCTTAATGCAGCACTCAAGGAGGCGATATATTATGTCTGTCAATATTCCCGAAAAATACGCCGACAGGCTTGTTTCAATGATGCAGCTCGACGAGGACGCTATCCACTTTTTCTGGTCGCCGAAGGATAATGTGACTATTCAACTCGCGGCGAAGTTTTTTCCCGAGAATGTTAAAGATCCTCTCGACTATATCCGTGAGAGCGGTATGGTAGACGAGCAGTCTCTGCCCGTGTTCGATGTGTTTTGCGCGAAGATCGAGAGCGGGATATTGATGGGTATCGAGACAAACAGCGCGGGCACGGATGTTTCCGTAAAGCTGCCCGGCAGCGATGATTTCGTGATGTGTCACCTCTACGCGCTCTTCCTTCGCGACGAGGACAATAAGATAACCGATATCCATTTCAATCTGCGCCAGTATTCGCTCAAGGAACAGTTTGACCGAGACGTGCTTACATATTTTACCTCGGACAAAAATCCAAAGCTTTATTCGCGGCGGTGCGCGAACACTATCAAGGCAAATCCCGACAAAAATATCGCGTTCATTCAGTTTGATGTGGAACGCTTTAAACTGATAAACGAGACTTACGGCGTTGATGTCGGCGACGAGCTTTTGCAGTTCATCAATGACTCACTGGCGATCGTCTGCACCGAGGAACAGCCCTTCTGCCGCCTTACCGCGGACGTATTTATGATAGTGACCACATTTGAAACACAGGACGATTTGGTCGCGTTTATCCGCAAGATGGAAAGTATGCTGTGCGGATATAAGAATATGGAATACCGCTTGGTATTCGGCGTTGCGGTCGTGGACGACAGAACGGTTCACACAAGAAGGCACGGCGATAATGCGTCGCTTGCCCGTCAGCTCATAAAGGGAAACGCGCTTGAAAATATCGGGTTCTACAATACCAATATGAAGTCCAAGCTGCAAAAAAAGCAGGCTATCGAGGATGATATGCACAAAGCGCTGCTGAACGGTGAATTTGTGATGTACCTCCAGCCCAAGCACTCGATTAAAACGGGAAAGATAATCGGCGCGGAGGCACTTGCCCGCTGGCAGCACCCCACTAAGGGAATGATCTCCCCTGGCGACTTTATTCCCGTTTTCGAGGAGAACGGCTTTATTCTCAAGCTTGATACGTTCATCTGGGAGGAGGCTTGCGCACGTATAAGGAGCTGGATCGACAACGGCATACCGCCAGTTCCGATCTCGGTAAACGTTTCGCGCGAGTATCTGCAAACGTACGACGTAGTGGAGAAGGTCACCGATTTGCTCACAAAGTATGATGTTCCGATATCGCTGTTGGAGCTGGAGATCACCGAGTCTATCGACGGCACCGGCGTGGAGGACGTCGTAAAGAGAATGAAGGACGCGGGCTTTACCATGCTTATGGACGACTTCGGCTCGGGCTATTCATCACTGAATATGCTGAAAACCACACAGTTCGACGTGTTGAAAATCGACCGCAGCTTTTTGTCGGAATTTATGGAATCGGCGCGCGGACGTAAGATAATCGAACACACCATTTCGATGTCGCAGGATATTGGTCTTGATATAATCGCGGAGGGCGTTGAGACTATTGAACAGGCGGAGTTCCTCAGCGAATGCGGCTGCGACTCGGCGCAGGGATTCTACTATTCAAAGCCCATTCCGGTTGCTGAATTTGACAAGCGTCTTGTTGAGGTCAATATGAAATAAAAACAAACGGGCGGGTAAACCTGCCCGTTTTGATACACAAAAAGGAACCGACAAAGGTTCCTTTTTCACCGATACAAAAATTACTTAATTTCGTTTCGCAAATTCTCGCTCATTTTCTCGAGAGTAGAACGCAGAGCCTTAAGCTCCTTTTCATTCACGCCTTTAAGCATAGTTTTCTCGGCCTTGTCGAGAGCGGTCAGCACCTTTGCATACATCTTCTTGCCTTTGTCGGTAATGAAAACATGTGTCTCGCGGCGGTCGTTATCGTTTTTTTCGCGGCGAACGATACCCTCGCGTTCCATATTACGCAAAGTAATACTGATAGTCGGCGCTTTAAGATTAGTGATCTTCACTAGCTCAAGCTGCGTCAAGCTGTCATTCTCCATAAGCGGTTTCATTACATGGCGATAGGAGTAACGCATTCCGATACGTTCCAACTCTTGGCACACGTAAGCTCCAAACAAGTAGCTGGCTTCGTTCACGCTCGTAATTGAGTCGTTTCCCTGAACCATTAAGGAGTTGTTATTGGTAGCTTTCATATGTATCCCTTCTTTCAAGTCGTCCGTCCATCCACCCATCTGCCTTAAGTTACTGTATAATATCAGCTCCTACTTTTCCTCTTAATATAATTATACCGTTTTTTTCAAAGATGTCAATAGTTTTTTATGTGAAAACCATGTGAAAATTGCTTAAACAAATCCTTTTATAATGCGGATTTACAGTATTTGGGATTGTTGCAAATCAAACAATTCCACAAATGGTACATTATGGTAATTTTATTAAAAAATTACATATACTATTTTTTGAATTTCAGGAAAAATTTACCTGCTAATTTTTGCGGGTAATTTTACTTGCGATTTAAATACAGACAGTATAAAACGGGCAGCACGAAATGCTGCCCTTTTTTACATACTCCAATCAGCCTATCGTCGAGATCGAATAAGTGAACGCTCTTTCCTCGCCGCTGTTAAGTGTAACCGCGCCGCGCTTTTCGGCAAAAACTCCTGTCGCGTCGTCGAAATCAGCCGAACCGCACCACGGCTCTATGCACAGGAACGGCGCGTCCTTCGCCTGCCAAACGCCGAGACTCGTGAAATCGGGATAATCCACGCGCACGCCCTTGTTTTCCTTATTGAGGAGCATTACCGAGCGCGAAACCACCTTGTCGAAATAGCACACGTCCTCGTAGAACAGTTCGTGTTTGAGCGGTAGAACAGTCTCGTCCTTCAAGAGCGGACGGCGGTTGTTTTCCTCATGCAGTCCGGTTTGGAGGTTGTAATTCGGCACCGCGGCGGTCTCGAGCTTGGCGAATTCGAGACGGTAATCAGTGAACTCGCCGCCGCACGCGAATGCGGGGTGTGCTCCGATACAGAACGGCATCGGCTCCGCGGAATTATTTTTCACACGGTATGTCACAGCAATACCGTCCGATTTGAGCGTATATGTAACAGTAAAGCGGAAATCGAACGGGAACATCCCGCGAGTGAAGTCGCTCTGCTCAAGCGAGAACGTTACGGAAGTGCCGTTCACGCTGTCCACGGAAAGCTCCAGATCGCGCGCGAAGCCGTGCTTGGTGATTTTGTATTCCTTGCCGCCTATGAGCGTTTTGCCGTTGCGGAGAGTTCCAATCATCGGGAAAAGGATTGGAGAGGTCTTGCCCCAGAACGCGGGATCGGCACACCACATAAGCTCACGCTTGCCGACGGTGAGCGATTTGAGCTCCGCACCCTTTGATATAAGCCTTGCGGTGCAGTTGTCATTTTTCAGTTGAATATCCATTTTGTCCTCCTTTAATATCAATACTGCGGCGGTTTCTTTTCATTTCGTTTTTTTGCCCACGCGCGCACTATTACCATGACCATTACCACTATTGCGATCATCAGGACGATCTTAATTATTATCGTGAGCAGATCGTTTTCGCGCTCGCAGACCGCCCAGATCTGCCCGAACGCGTCACGGAAGAACATAATCCCGTTTGGCGAAACAACCGATCTGCCGTCGGTGTAGTCGATTATCTTAGCAAGCTCTGAAAGAGTTACCTGCCCGTCGTCGCCGTCGAGTATGTTGTACAGATACCAGCGCAAATCGCCGTTGCTTTCCGTGTGCGGGGCGGCGGTGTAGGCTCTCTGTCCCCTGCCAGTGCAGATAAACGGTGCCGTGGAGTTTTTCAGCTCGGGGAATTCTTTGACAACCTCCATATTCAGTCCGTCAAGCACGAAAAATCCCTCGCTTGAGCCGACGTATACACGGTTGTTAAGCTCCGCGGGAGCGGTGAGCTCACCGCCGAGCTCGCATTTAGTGAGCGTTTCAGCCTCGGTTCTGCCATCGTCGTTAAGGCGGAGCTTATACAAATTGTCGTCCGCGCCCGACATAAAAACCGCGTACTTCCCCGCGAAAACAGCGGTTATCTCCGCGCCAACCGGGTTCTCAACAAAGCTCTCGCTTTTGTGAGCATGCGCGATAAGGCTCTCCCCCGCCCCGAAAAGAACGTAGTCTCCGAAAAGCGAAGGCGAGGTCACGGCGCTGTCCGAGGTGTACTCCCAGACGGTTTTCAGACCGTCGGAAAAGTTTGCGCAGACGTATTTATACGTATCGCTGTTTTTTACGCCGAAGTACGCGAAATCGCCGAGCAGCGCTACATCCGTGACGATCTCGCCGAACTCCGCGGAGCAGAGTATCCGCATATCCTCGGTGTTCACAACAAATATCTTAGTGCGCGTCGGCTGGACTAGAACGCCGTTCATCACCGCACCGCTGCAATCCTCTGAGACCTTTTCGTCGAACTCCGCGAACGAGACCAATTTACCGTCCTTTTGCGTGAGCTTGTTCACCTTATTCAGCATCGGGGCGAACAAAAAGTCTCCGTCGACAAGCGGCACACCCGCCGTTTCCGCCTCTGGAGTGCTCCACATTACCTTGACGTAATCCTTATTATACGGCGTTTTCGCGGAGACGACCGCGCTTTCCGTTGCAAAACCCGCGTTCTCCGCAAAAGCCGCCGCGCCCGTCAGCGCAAGCGTTAGCGCCGCCGCTATACACATAATTATTTTCTTCATTTTATTCATATTTTAAGCGCCTTGTCCGCGAGAAACGCGTACAAATACATCTCCTTTATTGGTTTTCCCGTAAATTCGGGGAGTATCTTGCTGTATATTTTCACCTGCTTGGCGTAGTTTTCGCGCTCCTCCTCGAGATTTGTCACGGTGTCGCTTTTGTAGTCTACCACTACTATGCCGTCCTCCTCGACAAAATACAGGTCTATTTGTCCCTGAACGCTTATCCTGCCGTCATAGTCCTGACCTACGTCCCTGCCGCATATCTCAGCGTAGAACGGCTTTTCACGGTGTATCTCGAGACTGTTGAGCATTCGCCTACCGAGCTCGCCGCGGAAAAATTCCGCGATATGCGCGGACTCGACTATCTCTGCCTCGCGCTTGGTAAGCTTGCCGCTTTCGACAAGCTCCGCTATCGCCACGGATACGGTCTTATCGGAGAAGTCGCCGAGACGATCAAGCGGGATAAATTGCATAGTGTGGTGATAGGCGTTGCCCTTTTCCGTGCCCGAGGGCTTGCCGCCGCTCGCGAAGCTCGGCTTTATCAGGTTTACGGGGCGTACCGATTTCTGGTGCGCAAGCTCCGTTACGGTGAATTTCGCCTGCTGACGCGTCTCTTCGGCGTAGGGGTAATGCTCATTCATAAGCGCGGTCAGCTCCTCCGCCTCCTCGTCAGATATGTCGTACCGCTCCTCGGCGGCGGTCTCCCCCGACGGCGCAGCGCCGTCAGCCTTGACCTTGCTGATACGGCAGTCTATGCCGTCAAGCGTGAAATCGTCCCCCGCTCCCTCCGGAGCGTACCTTAAAAGCGAACCGAGCACCCATTTGAACGGCGCGGTCTTATCAAATATTTCCTCGGGAATATTCGGGTCGAACTTATCCCCGTCGGGGTCGCTCAGATTGAATTTGCCGACCATTATCAGCTTTTCCTGCGCTCTCGTCATGGCGACATACAGAAGCCGCAGCTCCTCGCCGCACAGCTTTTTCTGTATGAAACGCGAAAGCGAATTGTACGCAAACGTTTTGGAACGCAGACGTTTTTTTACGTCGACGTTCTTCAGCGCGATATACTTATCACGGTTCACAAGCAGTGTGCCCGAGTAATCCGTGAGGTTCATAGTCGACTGGAGCTCCGCCATTATGCAAACGGGCACCTCGAGCCCCTTGCTCCCGTGAAACGTCATTATCTGCACCGTATCGTCGGCGCTTTCGGGGCGTGCCGCCTCCTCAATGCCGCTCCGGGAATTCTCCCGCGCCTTGTCGATAAAACGCAGGAAATCACTTAAATTGCCGCCGTCGCGCACAGCAAAGTCGGAAGCCAAACGCTGCAAAGCGCGGACGTTTGAAACCCGCTGAGCGCTGTCCTCAAACGCCGCGACAACAGAGGTGATGTCCGTGTCCTCGTAAACCTTGCGAATAAGGTCGTTGAGTGAGCCCGAGCTGTTACAATAACGGAACGAATTCAAGTCCTCCGTGAAGCGTTTCAGCTTGGGATTTATATCGCGTTCGATTATGCCAGTTTCACTGTCGGTGAGCTCGCCGAGATCAAGCGGCTGAGCGCATACCCGCAGGCAGTTGTACAGCGAATACTTTTTGCACGTTTTCGCAACGCTGCGCGCCTGCTTTTCGGTGAGCGCGTCCTCGGGAATGCCGAGCGTTCCCAGTCTCAGTTGTGCGACCTCCTCTGCGGTAAAGCGGTAAATCGGCGACATCAGCACCTTTAACATTTCCTCGTTTTTCAGCGGATTATCTACTATTTTAAGATAATTTAATACAAGCGTTATCTCCTCCGCGTCAAGGAAATTCCTGCCCTTGGGCGCGGCAGACGATATCCCAAGCTCTTCGAGAGCCTTGCGGTAGATCGGTATCTTGGACTTGGAGCGGAGCAGTATCGCGAAATCGGAATATCCACACCTCTCCAAGGCGTTCTTTTTCTTTAAGAGGAAATTCTCATCATCGTGAAGCGCCTTGATCTTCGCCGCGACGAACCTCGCCTGCGCCATGTCCTTGTCGTCGTCCGCGCTCTCTTTGGTGTCAAGCAGGATGATTTCGGAGGAGTATTCAGCGCGTTGCTCCTCAGAGATCTCGGGGTAGTCAGCACCGAGACGGAGCTGATGTCCGCATGTGTAGTCAACGCCGCCGTAATCGTGGGTCATAAGTCCCGAGAACGCCGCATTCACCGTGTCAATGACCGCCTGTCTGCTGCGGTAATTGATGTTGAGCGGCAGCTCCTCAAAGCCGTCATTCTCGGCAAGGTGCGCCATGATAGCGGGATTTCCGCCGCGGAACGCGTAAATCGACTGCTTGACATCTCCGACATAAAACAGTCTGCCGTTTCCGAGCAGTTTAAATATTTCCGCCTGGATATCGTTGGTGTCTTGGAACTCGTCCACGATAATGCAGCTGAAACGCCCCGAGAGCTGTGCGCGGAAGTTCTCGTCGGTGCGGAGCTTTTCAAGCAGTACAAGCTCACAGTCGGAAAAATCCACACAGCCCGTAGACCGCTTAATTTCCGCAAGATATCTCCTGTAAATGCGCAGGAGCTTTACAAATGACCGAACAACAATACGCTGACGGGGAAACGCCTCTTCCTCCGCCGCCTTGTCAACGGCATAGCCGAGAATATCCCCGACTATCTCCTTAAACGCGTTTTTAGTGTTGGTAAACAGCTTTCGTGAAACGGTTTTTGCGCCGCTCCTCGGGTCTACCGAAACGGGATTTTCCTCAACGGTCTTTACCGACGTGAAAAAGCCGCTCAACGTCTCAAGCGAGGGCTTATCCGCAAACGGCTTGCAGCCCGTTTGGATTATATCTAGCCGGCGAATGTCTTCGTCAATGTAATCGAATATCGTCGGGACTATATCGTTCAGCAGCTTGTTTGCGCTTTCTATCTTGCTCCTGTTCTTGGAATTCGGCTCTAGACCGCCAAGTATCTCCCGTATCTCGGGGATAAGGTCACGGCGTACATTATCGTACAGCTCCGCAATATGGCTCGCGCGCTTTATCTTGCCCGCGAGTATATCTTTCATGGATCGCATATACTCGCTTTCAAGGCCCTCAATGCTGTCATACACGGTCTCCGCACCGTTGAGCCAACTTTCCGCGTCCGCGTATGTAGACAGCTCCTCCGCAGTGCGCATGATGTTGTTTTCAAGGGCGTGATCGTTCTCGAAATCAAAGGTGTAGAACAGCGTTTCGCGCTCCTCCGCAGAAAACGCGCACGCTCCCGTCAAAGAGTCATTGTACATATCCTGCATCGCAAGCTTCATCGCCTGCGACTGTATCGCGGTCTTTTTTGCCGCGTCCGCTATCGTGAAATTTATCGGCAGGTCAAATGCTTCGGCGTTGTCGCGTATCATTTTAAGGCAGAACGCGTCTATCGTCGAAATGGATGCCTGTCGGAGCGCGAATATCTGCTCGTTGAGATACACGCGTTCCTCAACAGCCTCCTCGGAATCCTTCTCCGAAAGCTCCGCTATCCTGTCGGAAAGCGCTTTGTTGAGCTTTTCTCGCAGGCTTTTCGTGGCGTTTCGGGTGAACGTCATAACGCACAGTGTGTCCGCTTTTATATTCAACTCCTTGTTCGAAAGCAGGCGGATAACGCGCTCTACGAGAAGGGTGGTCTTTCCGCTGCCCGCGGCGGCTGTCACAACGGCGGGGCGTTCGTGAGTATAGTCGGCAGCCCTCTGTTGATCGGGATTTAAATTACTCATTTCCGCCCTCCTCTCCTTTGATGTACGGATTATCCCATTCGGGATTTGTTTTTGTTCCGTAAGCGCGTGCTTTTTCCACCATGACTGCGTTCTTGCCCGCGTTTCCGCAGATATCGCCGAAACGGCAGTATTCGCACGGGTCCTTTCGCTTGTTCTCGCCCTTCCCGTTTACGTCGCGGCGGGTCTCGGTGCATACGAGCGGAAGAGCGCTCACATCGCCGTCGAACAGCGCATTAAGTTCCTTTCCGACAGCGGCGAGAACATCCCCGCGCAGCTTGTCAAAGCTCTCCGCATCCGCCATATTGAGCGCATTGGGAGTAAACGTCTTTTTTATCGCCTCGGCGGTTTTCTCGTCAAGACCGCCCTCGGAGGAAATTTTTTCAAGTACGAATTCAAGATACCCGTCAATATCCCTGCGCGTAACGTCGTCGCTTATCAGCAGCTCGTTGGGGTGATAATTCATAGCGAGCATACGGTACGGCGACAGCTCCTCCTCGACCGCGCCCGTGTTCTTTGACGGAGCGTAGCTCACTCCTCCCGGACAGAGCGTGAGGGTAGGGTTATCCTTATTTGCGTCGCACAGCGCGAACAGATACAGCAGCATCTGCAAATTCGAGCCGTGCAGCGTATTGTTAAGGTCGAATTCACGGACAGAGCTCTTATAGTCCACCACCCGCACATATACCTTGTCCATGCCACCGTTTTCGTCCCTTTCCGTGAACATATCAACACGGTCTATCCTGCCTATCACGGTCACCTCTATGCCGTTCTCAAGCCTTATGATCAAGGGCTTTGCCTCAATATAGCGCCCGCTTTCTTCGGCGGCCTTAGGCTCGTCGGTTCTGCCGCTTTCGTTTTCGGAATACAGCTCCGCGGGAGGTATCGCCGATGGTTCGGACTGTTCGTTATCAATAATGTATTTCCGCTCGTCACCGCCCGCGATGTCAAGCTCGAAAAACTTTGGACGATAACGCCGCGCAAAGAACTCCGCCTGCACAGTGATGAGTACGTCCGCAGACGAGTTGGCGATATTGTTGAACAAAAACTGAGTACGCTTGTCGTCGGAGAACTCGTTGTTGGTCTCCAGACGGCAGTATTCCGCAAGGTATTTCCGCGAGAGCACGTACAGCTCCGCGCGGGTAAGTCTGAAAAAGCTGTCGGGATCGCCGCTGTATACGCGAAGAACGTTCTCAAGCACAAAGTGAATAGCGTCACCGCGCTTGGCGTTGTTAAAGCTGCGCGGACTTTTCTCGTCGATACCGAGACCGTAGCGGCAGAAATAATTGAACTTGCACGCGCTGAGCTTTTCGACGGCCGTCGCGCCTATGTAATCGGGCATAAGCCGCCGCGCCGTCTTTCCGGAGATGTGATGGCAGCCCGAAAAATCGATTTTCTCCGTCGTTCTTGCGGCGCGTGACCTGCGAATATCGTCGAGCATTTCCGTGAAATCGGAGTTCCCGTTTTTCTCCAATGCCTTTTTCAGCACCGCGTTATCGCGCCCGCCGCGGTTCAGCCCGAGAGCGTAACGCGCCTTTGCCGCCTTTTCGGTGCGACAGTAGAATTTGTTGTCAAGCTCGGAGGTCTTGATGATCTTAGCGTCGGAGAACGTACCGAGAATGCCGTTTATAACGTCGGAGCGCTGAACAGCCTCGCCTGAAGCGTCGCACTGCGGACAGCTAATGCACAGGAATTCAGACGGCAGCGATACCGCCTTGTATGCGCGGTACAGCGACAGATAGTACTGCTCCCGAACCGATTTCAGACAGCGCTCGCCGAAATGCGTTATATTGTCGCGCAGAAGCTCTGTCTCATACTGCGAGAATATACCGCTCTGCGGCGCGGGCGTAGGAAAGCCCTCGTAGGTCGCGCCGACGATAAAGGCCGCCTTTATGTTATCGGCGCGCGTTCTGTCGATATCGCCGACAAGCACACAGTCAACGAACTGCGGCGGCTTTGCAAGCGACGTTGTGGAGCAGATATCACGGAACAGTCTGTAATAGTCATCAAGGGTTATCGGAACGCCGCTAAGCTCCTTGTGCAGCGAATCGAATATCCCGATAAGCGAGTTCCACAGTCTTTGATACAGCGCCACCATTTCGGAATTCAGCCCCTCGCCGTCCTCGTTCATGCAACGCGTAAAAAGAGCTCGCTGAACGCCGATATCGTCCGTGAGGAGCTTGTAAAGCAGCTCGGTAAGCTCCGCACCGTCTATCGTTCCCGCGCCCTTTGGAAGCTTGCGGCGCAAGTCAAGCAGGGGCTGAACTACCCCCGCGCGTATCTCCTCCGCCTGCTCCATGTCAAGGTCTCTTTCAAGGCGATTGTTTTTAAAAGTAAACGGCTTTTTGAGGTGCGGAGTTTCCAGCGCCCACTCGTAGACGTAGCTCTCGAATATGTCGATATCCTTCGCCGATAAGCCCACGCGCTCGTCCTTTTCCGCGTCAAATTTGCTGAAAAATCCCGTTTTTACGCAGCTGAGCACCGTATCGACGTTGAAGTCTCGCAGGACGTTCAGCGCGGCGATAACGGCGTTTATCAGCGGCTGATACAGTATCGGCTCGGGAGCGTCCGTAAAAACGGGTATATCATACCTCGCAAACGCGCTCTCAACGTACTTCCCGTAAGTTTTGGCATCGGTACACAACACGGCTATCTCGCGGTAGCGCATACCCTTTTCGCTCACGAGACGGCGAATTCTCGCGGCAATGTATTCCGTTTCCTCGTAAACGCTCGGCGCGCTTACGAGCTCTGCGCTGTCGCCGAGTTCAACAGCGCTCCTGCCCGTCCTGAAAAGCCGCTCCGACAGCTCGCGCAGGGAACTGTTTTCGGACATTCTGTCGGCTATATCATCGGTTACCGTTCTTATTTCGCAATTATCCTCAACCGCCTGTTGCTTCAGGCGGTTTATCTGCTCTATTGGGGTTCTGAAAACCTCTCGGTTACTGTCAAGCTCCGCGGCAAAGCCGAACGTCACGTTCTCCGCCTTGCCGATTACGCGGCGCAAAAACAACAGCTGATCGCTCGTGAAATCGTTGAAGCAGTCCACGAAAACACTCACGCCGTCATAATCGGAGAAATCGCTTTTGGCGACGATATCCGCCGCCATACCCGTTATATCAAGCCTGTCGATATAGTCCGCAATAAGCTCCTCGTACTGTCCATACAGCATACCGACCTCCGAGAGCTTTCTTACTACGGGCGAATTCCCGTTTCCATCAAGCTCGAAATTCGGAAGGCTCTCCTCAAGGTCGCGCGCGGTAAGTCCGGCGGTCTTGAACATGGAGACGGTCTGCACCATTTTTTCGCAGAAACCCGACCGCGAGGCTATTTTCCCGAGTGCCGAAAGCGCGGTCTTGTTGTCGTTGACGGTCTTGTGCATTACTATGCTTTTGACAATATCGTCCGCGGGCAGCCGCGTTTCCCCGCTTTTTTCGAGTATCTCCCCGGACAGCGACGAAAACGTGGTTATCTTCACCTCGTCAAAGCGTGAAAGCAGACCCTTATCGTCAAGTATCCTGTAGACCGCTTTTTCGGTCTCGTACTCAAACTGCTCGGGAACTATATAGACTATATTCCTCTTATCCGCGCCGCTATCGAGCAGGGAAACAAGCTCGCTCCTTACTCTTGCGGAAATGTCGAAATTCGCCTTTGCAATAATGAATGTTACCAAATCGTCCGCTCCTTATCCGTTGACCTTGTATACATACTCCCTGCCCTCTTCACCGACCTTGACGATTATCCCCGCCGTGCGCAGAACCTCGGTGCGCAGCGACGCGCGGCATTCCTTCGCCGCGGCGCATAGCTGTTTTTTAGTGAATTTTTTCGGTAGCTTGTCGGGCAGGAATATCTCGTAATCGCGCGGGATATCCAGCCGCAGTTCCTCGGTTATCTCAAGCGGCACCTGCTTTATCAGGCATCTTTTCCGCGCCGCCCTATTACGCATATCGGGGACTTTTTCGCCGCGAAAATAAACGCGCTTTTCGGTTTTAAGCCGCACTATGATTACCGACAGATTTTCGTGATTAAGAAACTCGCGTATCGAATACAGCTCCTCGAAAATCTTCAGCTTGGAATACTGCTTGCGCAGCTGAGTTTCGTTGGCTATCTCCCCCGTGTCCTCGCTGATGAACAGCGTTCGGTACTCGCCGATAACGGGATGTACCACCGTCACGCGCGAATATTCCAGAAACGTCCGCAGCTTTTCCTTTAGACGATAGAGCGCCTTGGTCTGTATCTCGAAAATACCGTCCTCACTTACCGCGTCGGCAAAAAAGCTGCCGAGCTTTATTTCCTGCTCGTCGGAGTACGGAGCGTAATAATTTTTAAGCGTCGCGTGGATAAGTTTTTCGTTCTGCGTACCGACGGAGCCGTGAAAGCCTTTTTTATCGTTCATCAGCGCCGCTCCGAGAGCAGCCGAGAACCTTTCCTTATCGCCCGTGCTTTTCAATATACCTCGCCACCCCGTCGTTGTCGTTACTTTCGATAATTATATCGGCGGCGCTTTTCAAAGCGTCCACCGAATTCGCCACGGCAACGCCGACGTTCGCCGCTTGTATCATCGAAATATCGTTATTGTTGTCACCGAAGCAGATAAGCTCGTCCGCTTTTACCAAGTCCGCCAACTGCCGTACGGCGTTCGCTTTTGACGCACTTTTGTCGTAGATCTCGTACCAGATCATATTATCGTCATAGGTGTCCTTCTGGACGTTGCGCGAAAAGCCGTTCTCCGCGGTGAACACCTTGTCCAATGGCGAGATATCACGCGGATCGATCACCGTAAAATAAAAAATATCCCCCTCGAAAAGCGCCTTGTAATCGCTTACGGGACGCAATCTTTTATCGCCCCGCCGCGAATTGATGTAGCTTTTCACCTCGTCAAGGCGGCTTTCGAGATAGGAGACTTTTTCCTCGCCGTTTATGTAGGAATACACCAGCGGCGCAATATTTTCGGTTATAAACAGCTCGCGCGCCATCCGCCGGCACTCCGCGGAATATGTGTTTTCTACAAGGTGCTTTCCCGTTCGCGGATCAATAATGAAAACACCGTTGAAGGTTATCGCGGGACAATTCAGCCGCAGTCCGCCCACCAGCGGAGACGCGCTCGCAAACGAACGCGCCGTGGCGTAGGTGAACATCACGCCGCTCTCTATCAGCGAATTAAGCGTACTCACCGAATACTCCGAAATCGAAGTATCAGAGCGCAGTAATGTTCCGTCCAGATCGGTAATGTATAACGTCATAGTTAATACTCCTTACAACCATCCACCACAAAGCGATGATCGAGCATATACTCGCGCAGCTCCGCGCTGTCGGGGAAATACTCTCCATGCTTCTGAATTGAGATACATCCGCACGCATTCGCTCTGATGACCGCCTCGCTTAGCGGTATCTCCTCGATAACGCCGCTTATCAGCCCCGCCGCGAATGCCTTGCCAGCGCCGTGCGTGTCGACCACCTTGTCCGCACGGAACGTCGGAGTATAACCGCTTTCCTTCGCGCTGCGGTAATACGCGCCTTTTTTATCGAGCGTAATGATTATTTTCGGCACTCCGAGCGACAAATAATGCTCCGCTGTTTTTTCGGGGTCGTCAAGACCGCAAAGCTCCTTTGCGTCCTCATCGCTCGGCAGGAATATCTCGGACAGCGCCGCTATCTCGTTTATCAGCGGGTACTTGTCCGCGCCGCTATTACTTAGGTCGGGGTCAAACACTACCGGAGTCTCCAGTTTCCCGAACCGCGCGCATACCTCGCGAACAATCGCCGCGTTTTCGTCGGAACACACCGCGAATTCTCCCGAAATGAACACTGCCGAGACCTCCGCGTTATCGTAATTTGCGGCGGGCGCGGAGACCGCTTTCACGCCGAGCTTTTCAAGACCTTGTATAATGCTGTATTCCCGTGAGCTTACATATTCCAAAACCAAACCCATAAAACGGTCACCCCTTATCAGTCAAACATCTTCACATTCCCGTCGGGATAAGCAAATCCTGCAAAGCCGCCAGCCTGCAATTTGTTCAAAAATGCGCCGAGCTTTTTCGGCTTCTTGTAGATCGATACGTCATACTGTCCGCGGAGCTCCTCGGCTTTAGCGTAGACCTCCATAAAATTATCCTCGTAGAAAACCGCGAGCTTCTCCTTTGACGACGCAGCGCGGTTCTGCTCGGCGAGTATACTGAAAATGCGCTCAAAGCCTATCGAGAAACCGCACGCAGGTATCTCCTCGCCAAGAAATTTGCCGATAAGCTTGTCATAGCGTCCGCCGCCCGCTACGGAGCTGCCGAAGTTTTCGGAGCGCACCTCGAACACCGTGCCAGTATAATAGCCCTGTCCGCGGACGAGCGAGATATCGAATTCAACGCCGTAAGCGCCGTTCGCGATAGCCTTGCTGTCCGTGATTATTCTAGACAGCTGCGCGGTTTTCTCCCCGCCTACTATCTCGGTTATCTTGTCCAACGTCAGCGGAAGCTGTGACAATACGTCGGAGAGCTTGTCCACGGCGGACTTGTCAAAGCCCTTTTCGGTGAGCTCTGCGGCTACTCCCTCCGCGCCGATCTTGTCAAGCTTGTCGAAGCTTACGCATACCGTCGACAGCTCCGCCTCGGGAAAGCCGAGCGCCGAAAGCATACCGTTCAGCACAGTACGGTCGTTTACACGGACGGTGAATTCGCCTATCTCAAGCGCTTTGAGCGCCTTTGCGGTCACGGCTATAAGCTCGATCTCGCATTCGGGCTCGCTGTCGCCGATAACGTCGATATCGCACTGCATAAACTCACGCAGCCTGCCCTTCTGAGGATTCTCGGCGCGGTATACCTTATCCATCTGAATAGCCTTGAACGGCATTGGAAGGCTCTGTCTGTTAGCCGCGAAATATCTTGTGAGCGGCAAGGTCAGGTCGTAGCGCAGTCCCATATCGCACAATGCGTTTTCGCTGCCGTCCGAAAGCGCTTTTTGTAGCTTGTCGCCGCGCTTCAATATCTTGAATATCAGATTCAGATTGTCGCCGCCATCGCTTTTGTCGAGATTCTCGATATCCTCTATGGCAGGGGTCATTATGCGAGAAAAACCGTTTTCGCGATAGATGTCGGAGATGGTCTTCTGTATGCTCTCGCGAAGCTCCGCCTCCTGCGGCAGATAGTCGCGCGTACCCTTTACGCTTTTTATTTTCATTGAATTTGTATATCCTTTCCAATTCTTATTGTCAATTAAATTATAGCATTTTGCCGACGCTTTGTCAAGGCGATTTGCAAGGCTTTTTTAATACGTCTCCGCAAAGCAATTACGCGTTATATAACCGAATTGTGAAATAAATCAAATTAAAACACTCCTCCTCTTTTTATATTGGTTATTATTGCTATTGCAGAATATTCCATAACTTGTTATAATAAAGATATAATGTGTAAATATACGTTTTTTCGCGCGTTCATGATATCGTGCGGAATAAAAAAGTTTTCAGGAGGAAAAATTATGTTTTGTCCCTATTGCGGAAAAGAGCTCGACGACGGCTCGAGGTTCTGTATACATTGCGGCGAACGTCTGGAGGAGGATACTCCCGAAAGCACTGTCGAAGCTGCCATGGAAACAGTGGAGAAAGCTGTTGAAGCTGTAAACGAGACGGTGGATAACGCCGCCGAAACCGTTAAAGAAACCGCCGAGGACGCCGTTGAAGCCGCAGCTGAAACTGCGGAGAAGGCTGCCAAAGCAGCCGCGGAGACCGTTGAGAATATTTCCGAAGCGGCATCGGAAACTATGAAAGACGTTACAGAAAAAGTTACGGAAACCGCGCAGAATGCTGCTGAAACTGCCTCGGATACCGCCGAATCGCCCGAGGAGATCACGATTGAGAAGGATGAAACAGCTAAAGCTATCAACGTTTTGGCGCTTGCAAAGAATAAAAAGGTTTTGATAATCACAGCGGCTGCGGTTCTGTTTGTGCTGCTGACCGTGCTTATCGCCTTATTTGGCGGCATTTCTGGCAGCTCGGGTTCTACGGCAATAAAGGGAGTATACTATGTTTATAACGACAGCGGCGAGGGCAGCGTGATATACAACGGCAAGAAGATAAAGAGCACAGATCTCTCGTCAAGCGCGGATATCGCCGCGGAAAGCTACGACGGAAGCAAGGCTGTTCTCCGCGATGGAGATAAGGCGCTATACTATCTTTCGGACGGCAGGATAAGCAAGATAACCGAGGAATTCAATATCGCCATGATAAATATGTCTGCCGATGGCAGCACCGTTGTGTACGTCTATGACGACGCAATATACACCTACAAGGGCGGAAAGGCTACAAAGGCGGCGGATATCGAGGACGGTCTCGCGGCACCCGCCGTCGTTTCACCCAACGGCGACACGATAGCTTACGCGGAGACGAACGGCGATAAAATATCCACCTACGCGGTCAAGAACGGAAAACATATCGACCTTGACGCAAAGGTGATACCGTTTTCCGTAAGCAACGGCGGCGGAATCGTATACGGTCTAGACAAGAACTTCAAGCTCAGCTACATCAAAAATCTCAAAGCGGACTCCGCAGAGAGCGTAAAGTCTATGTCGCTGAATTTCACACCCGTTCTTTCGTCGGACAACAAGCAGGTGTTGTTCGCCTCGGACAGCGGAATTTACTACTTTGACAGCTCGCTTAAAGAAGAGATCAAGATAACCGGCAACAGCATAGATGTGGTATATCCCGAAGGCGGGATCCGTTGTTACGACAACCTCAAGGAATTTATTGCGTACTCCGACGGCAAGGTTGTCAAATTCACGCGCAAAGGCGACGATTTTGACAAGGAAACCTTGGCGTCGTCCGTAAAAAGCTGCATTCTTTCCGCGGACGGAAAGAAGCTTGTATACGCTCAGGGCGATGATCTTTACAGGATCAGCGTTTCCAACCCAGATAACAAGGATCAGCTCGGCAGCGAGATACTCGATTACGACGCGGACAAGGACCTGAAACACGTCTATCTGCTCAACCAAGATAACGTGCTCCGTTACGCTGACGGCAAGAGCAAGAACGGCAAAAAAATAATCGACGACGTGGGCGACTTCGTTGTTAATCCCGACGGCGTATGCGTGTTCACCGACGATGAAGATACGCTATATTACAGCGCAGGCGGCGGAGACAAGAAAAAAGCGGGACTCGACGACATAAACGGATTTGTTGAGATAACGCACAACATGGTATATGTTGAGAGCGACGGCGATTTTTATATCAGCACAGACGGCAAGAAGTTTGCAAAGCCTTAATTGAAAGTAAAACGGGGAGCATTTCGCTCCCCGTTAGTTATTGCAGATCGGCTTTCATCTTGCTCTTGAACACTATCACAGACGCAACGGTTATCGCGACGCAGTACGCCAATGTTATCAGCAGGTGCGGGAGATATCCGTCGAATTTGAGAGCGCTTGCCATCCTCGCGGCTTTTACCGCGTGATAGAACGGTAATACCTCGCATATTTTCAGCATTACGCCGCCAAGTCCATCCGCGTCAAACCATACGCCTCCGAGAAACGACGCGAGCGAGATAACTATCGAGCACAGTCCCGGCGCGGCTTTCTCGCTGAACAGCGTACCGAAAAGCAGTCCGAGAGCTATCATCATCACGACCGTCGGCAGCAGCGACAGCAGCGCCAAAAGCAATCCGAGAACGTTCAGCTTGATACCGACTATCAGCGACACGACAAACGACGCCGCAAGCGTTATCAGTATCTGCAATACAGCCAGCAATGAAGTCGGCAGCACATAGCCGAGGATAAAATCTTCCGAGCGCATGGGTGTTGCGTACAACCGCACCAGAAACGCTCCCGAGCGGTCCTTCGCAACGTTAAGGCAGGTGAACAGCATAACAAATGTCAGTCCGAAAACGGTAATACCGCCCGCGAGGTTATCGATACGGAAGATCGTCATTCCCGTTTGGGGCGGTATGCCGTCGTTGATTACGGTCATTACGATAAGCATTACAAGCGGAAAACCCAGACAAAATATGTAGCTGAGAGGGTCGCGAATAATTTCCTTAAAATTTCTCGCGGAAAAGGCGCTTATTTTGTTCATTTTTACGCCCCCTTTCCAAACTTTGCGGCTATCTTTACGAACGTGTTTTCAAGTCCGCTTTCGCCGCTCTGCGCCTCAAGCTCCGAAAGAGTTCCGAGCGCGGCGAGATTGCCGTCTATCATTATAGCTATGCGGTCTGAGAGAGCTTCCGCCTCCTCCATATAATGCGTGGTCAGTACTATCGTTATTTTGCCCTTTAACTCCTCTACAACGCTCCACAGCTCACGGCGGGCAAGTATGTCAAGTCCGAGGGTAGGCTCGTCGAGAAAAAGCACCTTTGGCTCCGCTATCAGCGCCAACGCGATGGACAGCTTACGCTTCCAGCCGCCCGAGAGTGTTTTCGTGCGTGAATTCGCCACCTCGTCCATTCTGAACAATGAAGTCATAGCATCGATACGCTGCTTGGTTCTTTCGGGAGAATAGCCGTAGATACCGCATATCAGTCGCATATTTTCAAGCACCGTAAGGTTCTCGGCGACTGCGGTGTCCTGCGGCGAGATGCCGACGATGTTCTTAACCGCTGCTTGCTCGGTCGAGCAGCTGTGTCCGCAGACGTAACATTCACCGCTTGTGGGTTTGGATAAGCAGGACAGCATACGGATAGTCGTCGTCTTACCCGCGCCGTTTACGCCGAGCAGTCCGAAAAGCTCGCCCTCCCCTACCGTCAGCGATAGCTCGGAAACGGCGGTCTTGGATTTGTAACTCTTGGTGAGGGTTTTGGTTTCAATAGCGTTCATATTTACCTCTACTTTTCAAATATTTCGGAGACGCGTACAAGCGCTATACCCTTGTCCTCATCGCCGAGGATAAGTATCGCGTCTCCCGTATTTATACCGAATACCTCGCGGCATTTTTTCGGCAGGGTTATCTGTCCCTTGTCGTTGACGCGGGTTATGCCGAACATATGCTTTTTGTCGGAGCGCTTATCGGAGAGCGAGGTCATATTGCGCACGAGCGAATCCACCGTTACCTCGTACATATCCGCGAGCGCTATTACGTTCTCGATGTCGGGGACGCTTTCGCCGCGCTCCCACTTAGCGACTGCCTGCCGCGATACGCCGAGCTTTTCGGCGACCTGCTCCTGAGTGAAGCCGTTCTGTTTGCGGAACAGCTTTAAGTTGTTGAAATCCATGTATTTCACCCCTGTAATAATATTATAAAATAATCTCCGACGTTTTTCAACCAATCGGAGATTACAATTATGTTATGTTTGATTTACATTTTCGGAATTTTTTCTACCGCGACTATCGGATATCCGCCGATATACGGCTTGACGATATCGGGGTGATCGCGCGCGGTCTTGAAGAGCTTATCCGCGAAGCCGTCCGCGCTCACGAACTCTGACAGCGTTTTCAGCGGCAGATCCGAAACCGATCCGCATACGGGCGATACCGTTATCACGCGTATATCTCCAAGGCTGTTCACGCGAAACGGCCATATCAGGCAGTCAAACGGCTTAAGCTCACCGAGCGTGCAGCCGTGCTCGCTCGCGGCGGGACAATATATCAGCTTGTCACCGTCGAACTTCATATCAAACACATACTCTCCGCCACGCGGGGCCAGCGCTATGCCGAGCTTTTCCTCAATCTTTTCGCGGAATTCTCCGAAAATAAGCGGTATCTCCCACTTGTCCTCCTCGACAAATCCGCAGCATACGCGGCATTTTGCGCAGCTCTCGCTTTTTAAAATCTTGCTTAACATCATTTTCTCCGTTTACTTGAAATATTCCTCGATCTCCGTCAGCGACCAACCGTAGTCGCCATTTTCGTTGTAAACAGCACCGAAGTGCATATGAACATATATCTTTTCGCGGCAGCCGGCGAGTGCCCTGCGTATCACCTGCTCTATCTCAGCATCGGACACCTGTTGTATTCCGCCCATGCCAAGCCCGAGCACACTTATTTTCTCCACGCCGTGCGGAAGCTTTCTGTATTCCATATTATTTCAACATCAGACATCAGTATTCTTAAAAATCAAAAACAAATGCGCAACTGGCAGCAGCGTTATAATGATATCGCCAAACGACATCATTTTTCCTATAAGCACTATAACAAGCGAAATAACAGACAAAACAATCGCTATCAGCGACCAAATCAAAGCGTTTTTATCCTTGCCCTTAAGCGAATAAAAGCCCATTAAGCCGAAGCTCGCGAACGTCAATGCCATTCCGATAAGATTGCCGATAAAGCCCATAAACGTTCCGCTTCTGATAACATTGAACATCGCAAACCCCACAAAGAACGAACGGTTTGCGGAGGTGAGCGTGACGATACCGAAAATCACCGACAACACCGCAACCAGCAAACACAAAAACGACGTAACCTTTAACGCTTTTTTCATTTTGTACTCCTTTACAGATATGCTAAATTTCTCTTTTATAATTTTATCATATAACGCGGAAAATGTCAATAGAAAATGCCGCCCCGATGAATGGAAATGGCATAAATCAATATTCTTTTTTGTCCTTTATCAGCCTGCGAATATACGCGAAAGTCTCCCTCTCTCCACTTTCGGAAAGCATTACAAGCAGCTTCTCAAGCAGCGCGGAGGTCTCGGGGTGTATCTTGCGGTGGGTACTTCCATGATAGAAATATTGCAGTGCGGAATCGTCTTTGTAGTTCTTCCCCTGATATATTTTGCTCGCGGCTACTCTGTCGCAAAACATTTCGACGACGTATCTCAGCGGCATTTTCACGGGTTCGACTTGACGGGTTTTCGGATTGTAATCCGTCCAGTACTCAAAATGGTGACGGTTCCGTCCTTTGTGGTGCATCCACGCAAGTGAGTAACCGTAAGCTTCGCGCTCTCCCTCGTTTGGCGAACGCGTTCCGAGATAGAACCGCGCTCCCGGCAGGAACTCCGTAGGAGAGTACTTCGACAGATCGTGCCGAAGTCCCTGCCACAATATCCCTGCCTTGGCACAGTGCAATATCACCTTGTGGCGATGCTTGTTTATCGTATTGAAATGCTTTAATGCTGATCTAAAAGACATAATTGATTATAGTGTCCTTTCGGTATTACTCCCGATAAAGTCCATTGAAAACAGGGCGCAGCTTTTTATACAGCACTATTGACACGACTGCCGCGATAGCTCCCTTTACAAATGTGAACGGCATATTGAAGATCACCAGGCAGTCCATAAGGCTGTCAACGCTTGGCAGAATTTTCTGATACATTCCAACGATTGCCTCAATAGGCGCACCAAACGCAACACTGTACGCCGGGAACACCAGAAAATAGTTCGACGCAATGCTAACCAGAGCCATCAGAACGGCTCCCGAAATGCAGCCGATGACCGCGCGGGATATTTTTGCGCTTTTATGCGTGAGCAATCCAACGGGCAGCACCAGACATGCCGATAGAATGAAGTTCGAAAGCTCTCCGACGCAGCCCGTCTTTGTCGTAAAGCACCCGAAGATATTCTTGATAAGGCACACCGCCACACCCGACACCGGACCCATAGTCATCGACGCCAGCATTGCGGGAACATCCGAAAAATCAAAGGTCATAAAGCTCGGCATAATACCCACCTTAAAGCCCAAGAACTCCGCCAGCACTATCGACAGCGCCGCCATAAGCGCCGTGAACACCAATCGCCGCACGTCAAATCTCTTTGCTGTTTTTACGTTTTCCATGATAACTCCTTTTCCTCGGGGAAAAAGAAAGCCCTTTCAAAGGCCAATGCGGACAAAATGCCACCAAACCTTTTAAAGGGGACGCAGAATATAAAATTCTTCTGGTTCTTTCATCCGGACTATACCGTCGGTATCGGAATTTCACCGATTCAGCCGGGAACGCCGAGCAACACCTTGCCGCCCTATAACGCGCCCGGGTCGCGGACTTTGGACACCAATGCCCTTCACCGCCGGTGGGGAATTGCACCCCGCCCCGAAACAGATCAAAATATTTCGTAAGCTATCGCTTACATCTATATTATATTACTTTTGCCCGATATTGTCAAGAGGTTTTTTAAATATTTCCGCCATTTTAGCGTTCACATACCGGACTTCTTTTCGGAAAATCTTTCGTACTTTATGAAGATCTCCGAAAAAGCGGGATAACCGTCGATTTGTTTAAGCGATTTCAGCAACAAGGTGTGCCATACGGCAAGAATAATGTCAGCTGCGGTAAGTATCGCAAATTTTATGTCAAGAAACGGAAGCAATAACGAGACTGCGGTCGGTATGACAAGATTTTTTTTTGGTATCGTAAAGTACAAAAAAGTCGCCGCAAAGGCAATAAGCACCGCCATGGGTCCAATGTTCCCCAACTGAATATTATTAGAGGTGTAGCTGTCTAAGACCAACAACGGCACGATTACCACTGGATTTAAAATTACATACCCAAACTCCAGCTCGCTGACGCGCTTCATTTTTTTTCGGCAGACGGACATCAGCTCGTTATACTCCTTTACCTCACGCTCCAGCTCGGGGACGGTGTCGGTGTAAACGGTAAGTATCCCGCTTTTCTGTGCCTCTCTGAAGTCCATAGACAGCCTCCTACTCGATATTCTGTATCTGCTCGCGGATCTTTTCGATCTCGCTTTTCTGGTCGACAACGATCTTCGTGACCTCGATATCCTGAACCTTTGAACCGATAGTGTTGGTTTCGCGGTTCATCTCCTGAACGAGGAAGTCGAGCTTTCTGCCTATCGGCTCGTCGCTCTCCAGCATCTCGCGGAACTGCGCGATATGCGAACGCAGCCGCACGGTCTCCTCGTCAACGGCGGTCTTTTCGGAGAATATCCCCGCCTCAAGCAGTATGCGGTTCTCGTCGACGTTCTTTCCCTCTAAGACCTCGCACATCTTGTCGTAAAGCCGCCTGCGATAGCTCCCGACAATGATCGGAGAGCGCTCCTCGACAAAGCTCACGTTGCCCTCAATAGCCGTCAGCCGTGCCAAAATGTCCGCTTTCATACGCTCGCCCTCGGTCTCGCGCATACGGATAAAATTCGCGAGCGCCTGCTCAGCGACCGTTTTCAGATCCTCCCAGAGCTGCTCCTCGTCCGCTTCCGCCTTAACGACCGTAAACGCGTCTGGCAGCCGCATAACAGCCGCCAACGACAGATCGTCCGTCAACGAAAATTCATCTTTTATTTCACGCAAAGCCGTAACATATTCAGCGATGACCTCCTTGTTTGCGGTTATCTTCTCGGAAACGGCGGTGACATTCTGCACCTGGACAGACACTTCCACCTTGCCGCGCGATATCTTCCCCTGAAACAGTGACTTCAGCTTGTCCTCCGCGAACGTATACACGCGCGGCAGTCTGCTTGAAAACTCGTAATAGCGGTGATTTACGGCGCGTATCTCCACCGTGATATCCCGCCCGTTCAATACCTCGTGACCTCTTCCGAAGCCTGTCATGCTCTTAATCATTTGCACACCTCTTTAACATTATTTCGTAGAAAAACCAATGTGTATCATACATAACGCCCTCGCCGACCCGCCGAAACCCTATTTTCTCATACAGCGCCATAGCCCCGAAATTCTCCGCCGCAACCAGCAGTACCAAGCCGTCATAGCCAAGATTAACCGCCTCTTTAAGCAAAAATCGCAGCAGCCGCTCCGCATATCCCTTTCGTTGATATTCGCGGCGGACTCCCACGCGCGAGAACTCTCCCAGCCGCTTTATCGACTTGTCAAAGCATTCGGGGCGTTCGGTCTCCTCGAAATCGCCCAGATACGCCGCCGCGATTATGACCCCGTTCTCGGTGAGCTTGTACAGCGAATTCCTCTCCCCAATATCGTGACGGACGAATTCGAGCGTGGGATATTCTTCGTTCCACGTGCAGCCGGGCGTGCCGTTCAGCGAACTGTATATCGCGAATATTTCCTCCGTATCGCACGGAAGCGCCTTTGTTATCTCGATCATCTGTTTCTCCTTTTCAGTACGTTTAATAGCCGAGGTCGATTGTATCGTTGCATTATAACGAACATCATATCGAACGCCGCGCCGAGTATTGAGGTTATAAGGAACACCCACAGATCACCAAACGGAATCGCAAACAATATCGCCGCCAGACTTGCGAGCACGTCAAGCTCGTGAACTATCTCGGATTGACAGGTCGCGCCGATAATGCGTTCTATCGGCTGCTTACCGAGCGCGAACGCATTTTCGTCGATAGTCGGCAGATGATTCTTCCAGCGCTTTACTTTCAGCTTTTTGTACAGCTTCTCCTCGAATTTCCGCTGACGGAACCACGGCTTGCGCCAGTCCGCCTCGTTGCGCATTATCGCGTCGACGATATTCCCGATAAAAAGCCTTATCGTAAAATGATAGCACACGGTCATAGTGGTAATTCCGACTGTAACGTAAAAACGCACACCGTTCAGCCTGTAAATTCCGAACGCCGCAAACATCAGCACCATAGAGATCACCGCGACAGCGTACATTACACGCTTGAATTTGCTAATCTTTTTAAATATGCTCAATTTGCTCATAGCAGCCCCTTTTCGAACATTCTCTGCGCGGCGAGCATTATACCCGTCTTGCCCGTCGGGAATGTCAGACCGCCCTGCAACCACACCGCATAAGGCTCGCGGAGCGGAGCATCGGCGGAAAGCTCTATCGACGCGCCCATCGTGAACGCACCCGCCGCCATAATTACCTTGCTGTCGTAGCCGGGCATATCCCACGGCTCGGGGCTGACGAAGCTGTCTATCGGCGAACCGCTCTGAATACCCTCGCAGAACGCGATCAGCTTTTCGGGGCTGCCCAATTTCAGCGCCGCGATTATATCCGTGCGCTTTTCGTTATACTTTGGGAATGCCTCAAAGCCGAGCTGCTCAAAGAACGCCGCCGCAAACACCGAGGTTTTCAGCGCCGCGCACACCGCCTCCGGAGCGTGAAACAATCCCATATACAGCCCTCGCAGCTGATTAAGCGAGCAGCCGACCTCCTTGCCCGCGCCGGGGCAAGTCAACCGATAGCTGCACTGCTCGATAAGATCGGCTCTGCCGGCTATGTATCCGCCGGTTTCGGCAATACCGCCGCCCAAATTCTTTATAAGGCTGCCGACTATCAGATCAGCTCCGACCGCCGTCGGCTCCTTGTCCTCTACAAGCTCGCCGTAACAGTTGTCGACCATTATTACGCAGTCGCGGTTGCTGCTGCGGATAGCCTGAATTATCTTTGAAATAGTAGAGATATCGAACGACGGTCTCAGCGAGTACCCGCGCGAACGCTGAATATAGGCAAGCTTCGCCTCGGGAGCGCGCCGCGCTATCTCCGCATAGTTCGGCATACCGTCGTCAAGCAGCGGTATCATCGCGAAGTTTACGCCGAAATCTCTCAGCGAACCGCAGTTCTCCCCGAGAATGACCTCCTGCATGGTGTCATAAGGCATACCCGTAACGGACAGCAGAACGTCCTTAGGGCGCAGCACACCGAAAAGCGCGGTAGTGAGCGCGTGTGTTCCGTTCACGAAATTGTGACGGACAAGCGCGTCCTCCGCGCCGAGCACCTGCGCGAACACCTTGTCGAGCTTGTCCCGCCCCTCGTCGTCGTAGCCGTAGCCCGTCGTGCCCTTGAGGTGTATCTCGCTCACACGGTTGTCAATAAACGCTTTAAGAACGCGCTGACCGTTATATTCGCAGAGACTGTCCAACTCGGCGAACTGCCCCTTGCACTTGTGCATTGCCGCCTCGGCAGCGGATCTTATCTTTTCCGAAAACTCAAAAACTTCCATAATTTACCTCTTAAAATATTTAATAAAGCAACACAAAAAATGACAGCCGCTACCCGTTCACTCCGTATTCTTTGTTAAGATCAAGCGGACAAAAGCCAAATATCGAATTATCCGTCAAATCAACAACTATTGCAGCATAGCAATTCTTTTACTTGTCAAAACTGCAGCATCTCCGCACAGCTCCATATATCGTCTGAAATAACGGCGGTTCCAGTTATGTTATGCATTTTTCTGCCCATTGTGCCGAGATACTGCGCCTTGCTTAGTCGCCTGATATTCCCGCTCATAATTTACCTCAGCCGTAAATACGGTTTTTTCCTTTAACTGCATACATTTAAATTATACCTCTTTTCCCTTTTATTGTCAAGCCGTGATTTTATTTTCCCGAGAATTTGTCCGCAATCATAAACCGCTGTTTGTCAACATAATATTTATTGTCGGAAATAACACAGTTAGGGGGGAAATTCTTTGAAGCAATGCAATGACAGCAGTCAGGAAAGATGTGTTATACTTGGGAAATTCATTGTTGAAAATAACGCTACGGTGCGCGCTGCCGCCCGTCAATTCGGGATCAGCAAAAGCACAGTTCATCAGGATATTACCGTAAAGCTCGAGAAAGCAAACAAGGCTCTGTATGAAGAAGTAAAATCCGTCCTCGACAAAAACAAGCAGGAACGCCATATTCGCGGCGGCGAGGCAACTAAGAAAAAATACAGGGAATTGTCGAAAACCAAGTTTGCGAATACATAAAAAGACATAACACCGCAAATCCCCCGCCTACGGCGGGGGATTTGCTAAGCATAACAAAACGGCTCCTTTTGAGAGCCGTTAAATTGTTACTTTATCATAGAAGCAACTTCATCAGCAAAGTTGTCCTCTTTCTTCTCAATACCCTCGCCGCGCTCGTAGCGAACGAACGCATCAACGTTGATCGAACAGCTCTGTGCTTTTGCAACGCTCTCGATGTACTTGCCTACCTTCATGTTGGTATCCTTGAAGTATTCCTGATCGAGCAGGCACTTTTCCTCGTAGAACTTCCTGATACGACCCTCAACAATCTTCTCTGCAACGTTTGCGGGCTTGCCCTCCTGCTCAACGAGCTTTGTCTGGACTTCCTTCTCGGTCGCGAGAACGTCTGCGGGGATATCCTCCTTGCGAACATACTCTGCCCCCATAGCGGTTGCCTGAAGCGCTACGTTCTTAGCGCAGGTGAGAACCTCCGCGTCATCGGGCTTATCGGTAGTAATCTTTACGATAGTACCAAGTCTGCCGCCGTCGTGCATATAGGGAATAAGCGTACCGTTAAGCTTCTCGAAACGGCGGATATTCATATTCTCGCCGATAGTCGCGATCTTGTCGGTCATATACTCCTTGACGGTCATATTACCGCCCTTTACGGTAACATTGTTAAGAGCCTCAACATCGGCAGCCTCGTTTGCGAGAATGGTGTCGGCGATAGTCTCAACAAGCTCCAAGAACTTGTCGGACTTAGCGCAGAAATCGGTCTCACAGTTGATCTCAACTATAACGCCGTTCGTACCCTCTACCTTTGCCTTTACAACGCCCTCGGCAGCAATTCTGCCTGCCTTCTTTGCAGCCTTTGCAAGACCCTTTTCGCGCAGGATCTTTACAGCCTCCTCGCGGTTGTCGTTAGCTTCCTCAAGAGCCTTCTTACAGTCGGACAAGCCGCAGCCCGTCATATCGCGAAGCTCTTTTATCTCCTGTATATTAGCCATTTCTTTATCTCCTTACTATCTTTAATTACTCAGCGTCCTCGGCGGGTGTCTCGTCTGCTGCCGCCTCGGCAGTACCCTGATTAGCAGAAATGATTGCGTCTGCCATTGCGCCTGCGATCAGCTTTACAGCGCGGATAGCATCGTCGTTTCCGGGTATAACGTAGTCGATCTCATCGGGATCACAGTTGGTGTCGACAATAGCTACAACGGGGATACCGAGCTTCTTAGCCTCTGCTACGGCGATCTTCTCCTTGCGCGGGTCAACAACGAACAGCGCGCCGGGGAGCTTCTTCATATTCTTGATACCGCCCAAGAACTTCTCAAGCTTTTCGATCTCGAGGTTGAGCTTGATAACTTCCTTCTTAGGAAGCAGATCAAACGTGCCGTCTGTCTCCATTGCGTGGAGCTGCTCAAGACGAGCAATTCTTCTCTGAATGGTCTTGAAGTTAGTCATCATACCGCCGAGCCAGCGTGCGTTTACAAAGTGAGCGCCTGCGCGGTTAGCCTCCTCCTTGATGGAATCAGCCGCCTGCTTCTTGGTGCCTACGAACAAAATCTCGCCGCCGTTTGCCGCGGTTTCGTGAATGAAGTTGTACGCCTCGTCCAGTTTCTTTACCGTCTTTTGAAGGTCGATAATGTAGATGCCGTTTCTCTCGGTGAAGATGTAGGGAGCCATTTTAGGATTCCAACGTCTTGTCTGGTGTCCGAAGTGAACGCCCGCCTCCAAAAGCTGCTTCATAGATACTACTGCCATAATTGTTTCCTCCTGATTTTGGTTATTTACGGCGTAATTGCCGCATTTCCGCCACGCCGAACCGCTCTTCAGACGCGTTGCCGCGCACCCTAAAGGGCTGTCGCCATGTGTGTATTTGCGCACCGAACGTATTGATACATGTTCTATTCTGCACATTTACCTAAATATTATACCATATTTAGCCTTTATTTTCAAGTACATTGTATTTGTTTATTTAAACAAACTTCCAAATCCTTTTCCGCGGCGATTTGTGCAGCTTGACGGAACATCGCAGGACACCAGTATCGTGTCCTCGCCGATGACCTCGATATCGCACCACCTGATAAACAGATCGTCCTCTCTGCCAAACAGCCCGAAAAACTTCGCGCGTCCAAACACGATAATACGGCATATCTTAGCGGTGCAGTTATCAAACTCGATATCGTCGGGATAGCCCAACCTTGCACCCGTTTTGACGTTGATTATCTCTTTGCACTTCAAGTCGTTAAAGCTGTAAACCATAATATGACCTCACACATGCAATTCTTGTCTGTTCAAGTTTATGTGAAGTTATCCGCGTTTATTCGGCAATGACCGGCATACTGTTTTATAATCTCAATTGATTTTTGCGGCAATCTTATCATACAAGTATATCTGCAATTTAATCAACGATATATCTGCGGATTATTTTAATAAACAGATTATAATCTTTATAAACTTTTTATTGTTTTTAAAAATTCCTATTCGCTTATACAGCGATAAAACTAACTTAATAGGATATTGACATACAAGAAGATTCATGATATAATCTGACTAAAAAATACGGGAGGCATAAAATGAATAAAGCAGTTATAAATTTGCGTTTAGCCGATCTGCGGAGAGCAAAACATATCACTCAAAATGAACTTGCCGAAGCAATCGGGACATCGTTCCAAAATATAAGCAAATGGGAAAACAAGTAATAACATATTTAAGGATACCAAGCCGAACCCGCATTGCATTAGTGTTGCATAACAAAAAATGACCGTGGCGATAAGCCTGCGGTCATTTTTGACGTCAGATCAGCCAGTATTCAAAATAATTTTGTTAAGTTTCCAAGAGCCTTCGACATACTCGGCGGTATAGGTTTTTTCATAATAGTGAAACTCGTAACCGTCTTCCGGCAGATTAAGCATTTCAACGTCGGGATAATGCCAGATAAACGTGCATTTATTATCCGTTTTCTCGGTTATTTCCACGTATGATCTGGCAAGAAACGAACCAGGTCCCCCGCCGAACCCAGCGGGAAACGAGTTGGTGTTGATGTACATTTGCCCGTTTTCTTCCACAAAAGGTTTTTTGGGGCTATCAACCGTCCCGAACAGAAAATGTTCCTCAACATACGAACGTTCATAAGGCTGGTAAGCAAAGTCGTAAATGCTCTGTACATCGGGGAAATATTCGGTTGTAAACGGATAAATGGTTTTTTCAAAATCGAGGGAATTATACGGCGCGTCCCAATTGATGTCAAGCAAAGACCTTATGCTGAAAAACATGAGGTAAAAAAGCACATTTTTATTCATCAGAGCGGGAAGAGCGATTTCGGGGGCTCTCACGGAAGTATCGGATTTTATGATCTCGTCGACTTTTTCCATAACCTCTGCAATGGAATCCACGCGTATCCATTCGCTCGGGACAAGCTCGTCGTCGGGGTATACTCTGCCGGCGTAAAACGGAAATTCAGGTTGGGGCGGTTCTTCTTCCGAGGAAAAGTCGCTGCTGTCCTCAGACTGCTCCGACGAAATGTCGGATCTTTCAGTTTGAAAGTCATCTGATACGGTGCTGCTGTCATACGTGCTTTCTGTGGATTGAACCGAGGAAATGACGGAATTTTCACTTTGTGGGCTGTCAGCATTTATATGACAGCCATTCATCAAAACGATGGCGAGCGCCAATAACAAGGCTGTGCTCTTCTTAATATTTGCCGTATACATAACCTGTACCTCCTATAGCCCAGTCAATTTATGTGTTGCTTGTGCGTCATAATTATGGCAGTGCAAAGGGAAAATACCTTAACCCGGGAGGTTATCTTAGAGAGGGAGAACTTCTCGAGTATTAAGCAGTTTCTGATATATGCGCTGCCCATGAATTTCGTTAATTAAGATGTAGCCGCACTTTTCGTAAAAGCCCCAAGCGCCGTCGTCGCTGCCGAGCGTGACGTACTTATATCCGTTATCGGCGGCGTTATGTTCAAGTACGGCAAGCAGTGCGCGTGTAATTCCCTGCCGGCGATATTCCTCACGGCAGCAGCAATATCCAAGCACGACGCTCTCACTGCTTTCGGCTCGCGCCAATGCCGCCGCGACGGACTTGCCGTTTACGGCGTAAAGCAAAAGGCAGCCGTTATCAAGCCGTGACTGCCATGCCTTCTCGGAATATATCTCGGTATTCGGCTGTCCGAGGATATCCCAACACATCTCCAATACTGCTTTCAGTCCCAACTTGTCGGATATCCGTTTTATTGTATAGTCCATTTAAGACCGCTCCTTAACCAAGATATTTGCAGTAAATACGTTTTCCGAATTTCTCCTCTATGACCTCGTAGCCGCATTTCTCGTAAAAGCCCCACGCGCCGTTAAAGCTCGTGAGCGTTATCCTGTAATAATCGTGCATTCGGGCGCTGCGCTCAAACAACTGTACAAGCGACTTTGTAATGCCGCGCCCGCGATACTTCTCAATGCACGCAGCAAAGCCTATCACCGCGCTGTCGGGGCTTTCCGCTCTGCCGAGTACCGCAGCTATCGGCTCGCCGCCATGCTCCGCGTACAGCATAAGATATCCCCTGTCCAGCCGCCTTGACCACGCCTCGTAGGAGTACAAGCCCTCGTAATGCTCGCCGAGTATCGAGTAGCACATATTCAGCACCGCCCGTAGCGTGCGCTCGTCGGAAATTTGTTTTATCGTGTAATCCATACCGATTATTTTGCAAGTCTCTCGGCGGTAAATTTTTCCGCGTCCTCAATAGTTCCGCGGTTGAATTCGGAAATGTCAACGTTCTCGGGGTTCTCGACAAACTCCGTAACCAGAAAGCTCTCTATACCGAGCGACTTGGCGGGCAAGATATCCTCGCCGACACTGTTGCCGATCATTATGCACTCGGAGGGCTGTCTGCCGAGCTTTTTAAAAAGTTCCTCAAAGTATTTAGAGTTGGGCTTGCAGAACGTACTGTTATCGTAATGGGTAACGAGCGCGAAATCGTTTAAGGACAGACCCACCCACGCGAGCCTTGTCGCGATGGCGCACTCGGGGAATATCGGGTTTGTGGCAAGAACGATCTCCGCACCCCTGCTTTTCAGCCGCTCAATCATGAGCTTGTGATCGGGAACGTATTTAAGGCACTGCTTCACCTGATCGAATTCGCCCGTGTAGAACTCGTCACAGAACGCTTTCGCGTCAGGCTTGTCGGGAAAAGCCGCGCGGAACGTTTCCCAGAACGCCTCGCTGTTTGTCCGCGAACCGTCGTTCTTTATCATCGCGCCCGTACCCTTCCAGACATTCTTGACAACACCGTCGGGATCGTAGCCATGCGGCGCGAGTTTTTTACACAATCCGCCAAAATAATACTTTATAAACTCGTTCTGATCGAACGGCAGCAGTGTGCCGTCAAGGTCAAACATTACCGTTTTTATCATTGTTTCCCTCCGCTTTCTTTCTCTCCATTACCATCTTGCGGCGCTCCTCGCGCTTTTTCAGCTTGTTTTCGTATGACGTTATGTCCTCCTCGCCCGCGGCGAATATCGTCCGCATCACAGTGAAATTGTGCTCGGTGATCATACACGCCTTTAATTTCACAAGAAAGCTATCCTTACATTCGGAACAATCGGCTATCGTCTTACAGGATTTTCCATTGCCGAAAAGCCACTGACGAAGCGTGAGCGCTCCGCCGCACTGAGGGCATTTTAAGTCTGTAACGCGATTATCAGACACCATTTTCTTCAAGTCCCTGATATCGTTTACGGCATCTTTGAAAAGCGGCTGGGGTATTGTGGCAGTATATTCGGCATATTCGGCGATACCGAGCGTCATATCCAGCTTTCGGCAGACCTCGTAGGTGAGATACGCGTCGTTGAACGCGTCGTGGACCTGAACGTCAAGCGGTATCTCAAGGCTCTCCGCCGCGGTTGAAAGCGCGCACTGCAAATGCTCGCTTTTTAGCTGACGGTTGTAGATAAGCTGCAAATTTATGTAGTCGCTGCCGAAGCTCGCGTCGAGACCGTGCAGGGTGAGGTTATCGGCGAGCATATTCAAGTCATCAAAGCCCCATGTGATAAAGCGGAACTGCTCTCCGCACCACTCCTTGAAACGCCTGAACGCCTGCGGGAACATCTCCCCCGAGGTGAGCTGCATATCGGTGATACCCGTTATCTGCGCGACGTGCGGGTTCATTTTTTTGTAGTACTTAGGACGGACGTTTATCTTTATCTTGTCGATAAGGTTGAATTTATCGTCCGTCTTGACCGCGCCGATCTGTATGATCTCGCCGTACAGCAGGAGCGGCGTTCGCACCATTTTCGCGGGGCATACCGCCTGATTCCATTCCAGGTCCATTATAATGTAGTTCATATGATCATTCTTTCTTTTCGGTTTCGGCTTTTTTGCAGCCCCAAGACCGTTCATTAACTAACCGTTCGGTGGATTCGTGCACCGAAAATTCATTGCCGAAAATCTCTCTCATTCGTTCGATAACGTAATCGCACGCGTCAAAGAAATCTTTTTTCTCTTGTTCGTTTTCAAAGCCGAGATACGGCTCGCCGTCGGGGAATTCATTTATATCCCAAAGTTTAAGGTATATCTCATCAATAAGCTTTACTTTTTGCTCCAACTCGACTTCGCCTTTCAAGCGCTCCTCGCGTACCTTTATAGAAGGGTCGTCAAGGCTATCAACAAAATATCCCTCGCTGCTTACGAGCCAAGGTCCGAATTCGTCACCGCACAGCCAGATAGGAGCGCATTCATAGTCAAATTGAAACTTTATCGTTCGTTGTGGTTCCATTATTATCGCCGCCTTTCAACTGCGCAAAAGCTCCAGACCCTTTTTCAGTATTACGTCCGTTCTGTTTTTCAGATCGTCTGCCGTTTTTTCACCGGGAATATCGGGCGCAATACCCACATTTACAAATTCGCTGCCGTCAACCAACTTGCTCCATGTAGTCGCGAGGTACATCATTCCGCCGAGCGGCAACTCGCGGATCATTGCCTCCGCGCCCGAGCCGTAAGTCGTCGTGCCGACTACTTTGGCTCTGTCCGACATTTTAAAATACGAAACGAAAACCTCCGCGGCGCAAGCGGTTCCGTGGTTTGCGAGTATCACGGCGGGCGCGGACAGTATCGTCGGCTGACTGTCAAAATCGATAAAACCGCCGTTCTCGCCGTTATCCTCCAAGCGCTCGTAGTAGGTGTGAGTGGCGATCTCGTAAATTTTGCGCTGCCACGGGTCGGAAAGATCGGGGTTATCGCGGTCAATGTATGGTTCGAGAGCGTGATATTTCGCGCTGTGAGCGGGAGTTTTCGGGTCGGACTTTACGGGAAATTTTCCGCTTATAAAGTACTTCGCTATTTCAAGCGGCGGATCGCCCATTCCCCCTGAATTGCCGCGGACATCGATTATATAGCCTGTGCATTTTTCCAGCAGTCCGATATTCTCTTTGAACTCGTTGACTATCTCCGCGCGGTGAAAATCAAGCAATTCAATAATTGCAAGGTTATCTTCGGTCACGGAAATAATGAGATTATCCGAACGGTAATGCTCCAAAAGCGGCTCGGGCGGCTTTACCGAAAGATCGGCAAATACCAACTCGCGCAGCTCGTTCAGCTTGAACGTGAGTTCCCCCTTATCCGTGACCACGGAAATAAGTTCGTCCGTGTCGAAATTGAACATCAGCGAACATTCGATACAGTCAAAGCAACTGAACAAAGTTTCGGGGAGCTCGTGCCAGTAAAACGGGTACACATATTTTTCGATATATTCCGTGATCGGAAGTCCTTGTATATGTGTTATTTCCGCGAAAAGCAGCCGTTCCTCGGGCGCTGCCGAAAGCAGAAATTTCCCGTCCGCGCGGGTCACACCAAACGGCACACTTCTGCCCGAAAGCAATTCATACGGCATTGTAACACAGGTGTGCCCGTCGCGGAGCAGCGCGTAAAACTTCATCAGCAGGCAATAGAACTCGAAGTCGTCCTTTGCCGACATCACAAGCGGAAGAAAGCGCTTGTATTCGCCGTTCCAGTCGATATCGGGGTATTTTGCCCAGAACGCGTAATTGTATTCCGCCTCTTTCCACAAATGGGAAAGCGTGTAAATTCTGTCCTCAACAGTCATAATTAAATCACCAGAGTGCCGCCGTAATTCTCCTTGCGCCACTGAACGTATTCCTCATAGGTTCCTTGCCTGTCAAGGCAGCCGTCCTCGGTTATCTCGATAATACGGTTTGCGGCAGTGTCAAGTATCTCGTGGTCGTGGGTCGCGAACAGGATATTCCCCTTGAACTCGGAAAGCCCGTTGTTGACCGCGGTTATGCTCTCGAGGTCAAGGTGGTTGGTAGGGCGGTCGAGTATCAGGCAGTTGCTGTGAAACAGCATCATTCTCGAGAACATACAGCGTACCTTTTCGCCGCCAGACAGCACCTTTACGGGCTTGTAAACGTCGTCACCGCTGAAGAGCATACGCCCGAGAAATCCGCGCAGGAAACTCTCGGTCTCGTCGGTCGAGTACTGTCTCATCCAGTCGATTATTGACAGCTCGCAGTCATTGAAGAACGCGCTGTTGTCGTTCGGGAAGTAGCTTACGCTTATCGTACCGCCCCACTTAAACGTGCCCTCGTCGGGCTCAATCTCCTCGGTGAGTATGCGGAACAGCGTTGTCACGGCGATCTCGTTTGCGCCTACGAACGCTATCTTATCGCCCTTTGCGACAGTAAAGCTCACGTTATTAAGCACCTTGACTCTGTCGACGGTTTTTGACAAGCCAGTGACCTGAAGTATATCCTTACCCGCCTCGCGCTCCATATCAAAGCCGATATATGGGTACTTTCGAGAGCTTGCGGGCATTTCCTCAACGGTCAGCTTATCAAGCAGCTTGCGGCGCGAGGTCGCCTGCTTGGACTTGGACTTATTCGCGGAGAAACGCGCGATAAAGTTCTGCAGCTCCTTTATCTTCTCCTCGGCTTTCTTGTTCTGCTGCTTTATCATGCGCTGGATAAGCTGGGAGCTTTCATACCAGAACTCGTAGTTGCCGACATACATCTTTATCTTGCCGTAGTCGATATCGACGATATGCGTGCAGACGTTGTTCAGGAAGTGGCGGTCGTGCGATACGACTATGACCGTGCCGAAATAGTCCGCGAGGAAGTCCTCGAGCCACGACACCGCCTCAACGTCAAGGTGGTTGGTAGGCTCGTCCATAAGAATGATCTCGGGGTTGCCGAACAGGCACTGCGCAAGCAGCACCTTGACCTTTTCGTTACCCGTAAGGCTCGACATCTGACTGTACAAGATCTCCTCGGGAAGTCCCAGACCCTGTATCAGCTTGGACGCGTCGCTTTCTGCCTCCCAGCCGTTCAGCTCGGCAAATTCCGCTTCGAGAATGCTTGCGCGCTCGCCGTCCTCGTCCGAGAAGTCCTCCTTAGCGTAAAGCGCGTCCTTCTCCCGCATAATGTCGTAGAGCTTTTTGTTGCCCATTATTACCGTATCCTGTACGGTGAATTCGTCGAACGCGTAATGATCCTGACGGAGCACGCTCATCCGCATTTCGGGCGGGCGCGTTACCGTGCCCTTTGTCGGCTCAAGCTCGCCGCACAACACGCGCAGGAACGTGGATTTTCCCGCGCCATTCGCGCCTATAACTCCGTAGCAGTTCCCGTTTGTGAACTTCAAGTCCACGTCCTTAAATAAAACCTGTCCGCCGAAGCTGACGTTTACATCACTTACTGTAATCAAATTGTTGTCTCCTGTCTATAATATCTCAATTTGTCGTTCCGCAATACGCGACCGCGTCCGCTTGGAACAACAATCCCTTTTCACCGCCCGTATGAGCGAAGTTGATCTGAATGGATTTACGGACGGGATATTTTCCGTTAAACCGTTCCCTTATTACTTTTTCCATAACAGGAATATTCCATACGTCCCTGAACAGGCAATCCATCTGCACAACGTTTTCAAGCGTAAGCCCCACAAAAGCCAGACGTCTTTCCATTTCGTCAAACGCGCCGTTGATCTGTTCCTCGACCGCTCCGCCGATATTTCCGACGCAATAACTTAAAAAGCAAAAATCTCCCGCTTTGATTATTCCCGTATGCGCCCAATCTTCGTTTACGTCATATCTTTCAATCATATCTCGTCCTCCGTCAAATCTCCGCAACAAATACCGTTGCCGTGTCATATGATAATTTTAAAAAGTTCGTCAGTTTTCAACCATACCGTCAATGTGTTGACGTTAGGGTGAATGCCTATAAGTTTCGGCTCTTTGAGATAATCCGCGTCTAGAAACACCTTTATAAGGTAATAATTCCGTTTTTATTCTTCGCGGATAAAAAGGTTTTTCGCCTCTGCTTCGAGATACGGTATCTCGATATCGCCGAGCTCCGCCGTATTGTAAACAGCTTTGTGCTCCGTTATTCCGTACCAGATACCCGTTCTTTTCAGATCTCCTGCTTATTCATTATTGCACCTACATACCCTTAAATACACATTTTAAACGATGTCATCGCGTCAGCATATCCACCGCTTTCTCCTCCGAGGAAACGAAAAACACGTCTTTTCCCTTGTTGCTCTCGTAAATAAAGTCCTTGAGCGGCTTACTCGTGTAGCGCGAATAATCGCCGTACACGGCGATCCGCCCTCCGTAGTTGACGTATTTTTGAAGTATTTCACCCGCAAGACCCGTGCTGAGAATGAAAAAATCATCGCAAATCAATCGCTTGTCGATAACTATATTTTTGGTGTCGGCTTCATATTTCACGCTCATAAGCAAGTCCAGAGCGGACCGCGCGTCCTTAATGACCTTATCGCTATCGATTATGACGGCACAGCGGATATCGTTTTTTTCAGCAACCCTTATCTCCATTGCCGACCTCCTTTTCATACACAATGCGGTTCGGCTTTTCGGTAAAGCCGTTTGCCGCGTAGAAACGGTACGCGGGATATTCTCGCTCCGTCAGCAGGACTATTTTCTTAATACCGTTTTTTGCGAGATAGTCCTCTATAAGCTCCAGAAACTGTGAACCGAAGCCCTTTCCCTGACAGTCCGATACTATGCAGAGATCGTCTATCCAAAACTGATCTCCCGAGTACCAATTCTTTATTCTTCCGAGCGCCGCCCCGACGAGCCGCTCCTCCTCAAACAGACCCAGCGACAGCGAGTTGGCGTTGCTTATAAGCCCCGAGATATATCGGTGAAACTGCTCGGGATTTTTCCATTCGTCGTTCCACGGCTCTCCCGTAAACGCGTCGAATATCACGCTCTTTATCGGCTCAATATCGTCTGCCGAAAGTCTTTTCAGTTCCATTATGTCCTCCGTTTATATCTTTGCAAACGCGCCCTCTAAGTCTGCGATAATGTCCTCGACATTCTCCAGACCTACCGAGAATCTGATAAGTCCGCCGTCAATTCCCGCCGCTACAAGCTGCTCGTCGGTCAGCTGACGGTGCGTCGCACTTGCGGGGTGGAGCACGCACGTACGGATATCCGCAACGTGAACCTCGTTGCTCGCGAGCTTGAGGCTGTCCATAAACTTGACCGCCGTATCACGACCTCCCTTTATCGAGAACGAAATAACGCCGCTTGTGCCGTTCGGGAGATACTTCTTCGCAAGCTCGTGACCCTTGCTGCCCTCAAGCGCGGGATATGTCACGAACTCCGCCTTGCCCGTGTCTTGGATATATTTCGCAACGGTGAGCGCGTTCTCGCAGTACTGTTTCATGCGCACCGCGAGCGTTTCAAGTCCGAGATTGAGCAGGAACGATGAATTCGCCGCGGGATAGCAGCCGAAATCGCGCATAAGCTGCATTCTCGCCTTGACAATATACGGTGCGAACGCATACTTTTCGGTGTATACGATACCGTGATAGCTCTCATCGGGCTCTGTCATGCACGGGAATTTTCCGCTCGTCCAGTCAAATTTTCCGCTGTCGACGATAACGCCGCCGACCTGCACCGCGTGACCATCCATATACTTCGAGGTTGAATGGATAACGATATCCGCGCCCCACTCTATCGGACGGCAGAGTATCGGTGTCGCGAACGTGTTGTCGATTATCAGCGGAACACCGTGCGCGTGAGCAACCTTAGCCCACATCTCGATATCGAGAACGGTAAGCGCGGGGTTCGCCAGAGTTTCGCCGAAAACTGCCTTGGTGTTAGGCTTGAACGCCGAGTTGAACTGCTCCTCGGTCGCGTCGTGGTCTACCCATATGCACTCTATGCCCATTCTCTTCAGCGTAACGCCGAACAGGTTGATCGTGCCGCCGTAGATAGACGAGCTTGCTATAAAGCTGTCGCCCGCCTCGCAGATGTTCAGAATCGACAGAAGAGAAGCCGCCTGACCGCTCGACGTGCACATTGCAGCAACTCCGCCCTCGAGCGCCGCAATTTTCTTCTCAACGCAGTCCGTTGTCGGGTTCTCAAAGCGCGAGTAGATAAGCGACTTCGTAGGGTCGTCGAACACCGCCGCAACGTCGTCGGTGCTGTCGTAAACGTAGGTCGTGCTCTGTACGATCGGCATAACGCGCGGTTCGCCGTTTTTGGGGGTGTAGCCCTCGTGTAAGCATTTGGTTTCGATTTTCATAATTAAAATTCTCCTTATTAAATAAATTGCAGCGTTTGTAACGCTCATCGAAAAGACAGTTAAATCAGTCTTTCCCATTCATCACATGTTATAGCATAAGCAAATGAAATTCCGTTCTTTTCATCGGGATATTCCTTTATCTTTCTCATGCCGTTTGCAATAGCGGTGGAAAATTAACCGACATTTGTGTATTTCATATACGAATACAAGCAGTCGTATGATGTATTTTTGAATGCCCAATCCCTGACTGCTCTTGCCGCCTCGCCGCCAAAGCCTCTCCGCCAATATTTCTTGTGAATATGGTAACCGATCTCGGGGAGAAGTTCTCCGTCAATATTTTGTATCGTAATGCCGCAGTCTCCTATAAATTCGCCAGATTCTTTTAATACGACCGCCCACAGTCCGAATCCGTATTCCTTATAATTTTGCAGGTTCCATTCTATCCACCCTCTGACACGCTCTTTGTCAAACGGCTTGGGATAGTGCTGCATTGTTTCGGTATCGGACATTATCTCATATAGCGCGTCAAAGTCATGTAGGGTGTACTCTCTCAGGAGCAAACGTTCTGTTTCGATCTTCATAATTTCTTACCACTAATCACAAATTCTTAATTATAACAGTTACTCACTGTATATTTCCAAAAAAGATGTGATCTTCCCATACGTATATTCCCCGTCAATCAAACCGAACTCCGGATCATAATATTTATTGCCATACAGCAGCGCCCAATGTGTATATCCCGCATTCGTATGCACCGTTAAAATCGAATACTTATAAGGAACGGGGTTCTTTTTGGATATTCGCTTATTCCTTTCCGCATGCCCTATTCCATATTGATCGAGTATATCCATAAGCTGACCGATACTTGTCGGACCGTCCGTTTTCATATCTTTTATCACATCTTCAACGCTCTTTCCGGCGATCATGGCAATGCACGCCTGACCGCACGCCGAACCGTTTGGCTGCATGATCAGTTCCATCACTTTATGACCTCCTTTAACGCCGATATCAACATATCCGTCTCTCCGTCCGTACCGACGGTTATTCGCAGATAATTATCTATCCTCGGCTTGTTGAACCACCGCACATAGATATCGCGCGTTTTCAGGAACTCGAAGATCTCCTTTGAGTAATACCTTGGGTGAGTAGCGAACACGAAATTCGTCTGACTGTCGGGGAGCGTAAAGCCCATTGAGCGCAGCTCTGCCGTGAGCCTGACGCGCGTCGCGATAACGCGCTTCAATGTCGCTTGGAAATACTCCTCGTCCTCAATTGCCGCAACGCCTGCCGCCTGCGCTATGCTGTCGACGGGGTAGCTGTTCATGCTGTCCTTTACCGCGTATATTGCCGAGATGACCTCTTTTCCGCCCATTGCCCAGCCAAGCCTCATCCCTGCCATACTGCGCGATTTTGAGAACGTGCGCGTAATGACTAGATTGTCATACTCTTTAAGCAGCGGCACGGCGGTCGTTCCGCCGAAATCCACATACGCCTCGTCGACGATAACCACACTGTCGCGGTTATGGTCGAGTATATCGCGGATAAAGTCAAGTCCGCGCCCGATAGAGGTCGGAGCGTTCGGGTTTGCGACAACGACGCCGCCGTTCGGCCGCGCGTAGTCCGCGGGATTTATGTTGAAATCCTCGTCAACGGGTATCGTTTCGTACTGAATATTTAAAATATCGCACCACACCGTATTGAACGAGTATGTAATATCGGGAAAAATTATCGGCTTGTCCGAATTGAAAAACGCTCGAAACGCCAGCGAAAGTACGTCGTCGGTACCGTTCCCCGCGAACACGTTTTCAGGCTGCAAGCCCTCGCGCTTTGCTATCGCGTTTACAAGCGGCACGGCGTTCGCGCTGGGGTACTTTTTCAGATTTTCCGCGCTGAAATCACGGATCGCGGCTATTGCCTTAGGCGACGGCGGATAGGGGTTTTCGTTTGCGTTCAGCTTTATAAAATCAGTTTTATTCGGCTGTTCGCCCGCAACATACGGCTCGATATTGATCAAATTATCCCGCCAGCTCATCTTTATACCTCCAAAAAATAAAACCTGTTCTTGACGCAAGAGCAGGTTTTATGTCAATTTCCGCGCGAAAAAACCGCGCAATCAACCAATTACAGCTCTTCCGACTCGTCCTCGTCGAGCTCGAAAACAAGGTGCTTTCCGCAGTTGGGGCAGTCCATTCCGCCCGCGTTTGCCTGCTCGTAATCAAAACGGATAGCGTTTCCGCAGCTGGGACAAACGGTCTCATACATATCGGCAAGCTCCTCGTCGATATCGTCGTAATAATCGTCATCCTCGTCATCAACGCCGTAAACCTCATCCTCGATATCAGCAAGGCTCTCCTCGATATCGGTCATCACCGAAGCCACATCGTCAAGCTCCTCGTCAACCTCAGCGAGGTTCTCCGCGATATCCGCAAGTACGTCAAGTATACCGCTGACGATCTTGTCATCGGTATTCAGACCCTCAGCCAGACCCTTCAAATAAGATACCTTTTCACCAATAGTCATACTTAAACTCCTATCTTAAAAAGCAAAAGCTCGCACCGTTCACTGTGCTTCGTTCGCTAGTCAACAGTAACTCCATCGTCACCGTTGCTTGCGACTTTTACTCATGCTACACTAAAACGTTGCTGTTTTTTCGGCGATGCTGTTATGCACTGCCATAGTGAACATTTTACCGTTAACCGCTGTAAAATTACTTTACGCGCTCCATATATTCGCCTGTACGCGTATCAATTCTGATGACCTCGCCCTCGTTAATGAACAGCGGAACACGGATCTCCGCGCCCGTCTCGAGAGTTGCGGGCTTGGTCGCGTTTGTAGCGGTATTGCCCGCGAAACCGGGATCGGTCTGTGTAACGGTAAGCTCTACAAAATTGGGAGGCTCAACACCGAATACCTTGCCCTTGTAGGACAGTACCTTGCACATCATCTCTTCCTTGACGAACTTGAAATTATCGCCGACCTCGCTTGCGTTTACGGGAACATCCTCGTAGGTCTCCTGATCCATAAAGTGATACAGCTCGCCGTCGGAGTAGGAATACTGCATGTCCTTTCTCTCAACAAAAGCCGTGGGGAACTTTGCGGACGGGTTGTAGGTCTTTTCAACAACCGAACCCGTGATAACGTTCTTTACCTTGGTACGAACAAACGCAGCACCCTTGCCCGGCTTTACGTGCTGGAACTCGATGATCTGCATTACGTTTCCGTCCTCTTCAAATGTCATTCCGTTTCTGAAATCTCCCGCTGTAATCATAGCGAACCTCCAAATAGTTATTAATAATAATTATATTGACCCGAAAACCAAAACTCGGGAAAACACATCTCAATCTATATTGTACCAAATTTCGGCGAATATTTCAAGCACTTTTTATAAAAAACTCGAAATTATTTCATTTTTTGCGCGTTATCGTTATTCGTGACCGCCGTCATATGTGCACGAGGCTTTTTGTGGCAGCTGTAAGGTCGGCGCAGCCCTCCTCGGTCAGCACGGCGATATCGCCTATTTTTACACCAAAACGTCCCGTGCTTATCCCGCAAGTGGTCGAGAGCGCGGTCTTGGCTTTCAGCGTGACGCTGCTCCCCTGCCGTAGAAAAGGCGGCTCGACAGCCTCCAGACCTATCCCGTGCGCAAAATTCACCGAACAGTATTTATCCGCGCCCCATGCGTTGAGCGTCGCCTTTGCCACGCTGTCGGCAACCTTTCCGCCTATTCCCGCGCGGAGCGTCTTGAGCCCGTCCTGCAGCGCACACGATACCGCATTGTACATATTATCGCGCGTCGAGTCTATCGAACCGACCGCGACCGTCCTGCACATTGACGCGCAGTATCCGTTATACCTAGCACCGAATTCCAGAATAAGGAAATCGCCTTCGCGTATCTGCCTGTCGGACGGCTTGGCGCGCTGATTTGCGGTGTTTTCGCCAGAGAGCGCTATCGTCGGAAACGCGATCTCCTCCGCGCCGTAATCCATTATATAAAATCCCAGCAGCGATGCGATCTGCCGCTCGGTCATTCCCTTGCGCGCGGTGCCAAGAATACGCTCGTATGCCTTGTCGCATATCTTCTGAGCGTTCAGTATAGCGACTATCTCCTCATCGGATTTCATCGTCCGCATTTGCATCAACTTTTCCGAAAGCTCCTCCGACGCGAGAACATCCGCGTAATGGAGCTGTTCCTTGTAGGTGTTGAACTCAGCGACGGTGATTTTGTCTGCCTCGGTGTAAATTCGCTTTACACTGTACTTTATCAGCAACTCAAGCATTTGCCTGCCGCTGCTGAGCACCTGAACCGAAAAGCCGTCAGCTTTCGCGCTCGCCTCCTCGAAATCCCGCGCCGTCACAAACAGTATGCAGCGCTCGTGAAATGCCAGCAAAATGCTGTTCTCAATCGGAAAACCGCATATATACCTCAGCGACAGCGAAGAAGTTATCAGCGCTGCGCTGCGCTCGTCGGGAAGCCACTCAACGATATTGTCCACACGGCTCATTTCTGTTCACCGAAAAGATAATCCAACGCGTTCAGCGCGATCATATAGCTGATCTTCCCGAGGCCCGCGATACTGCCGCGGCATACGGGCGCGATAACGCTCGTTTTACGGAACTCATCGCGATTGTTTATATTGCTGAGATGAACCTCAATAACGGGGATATTTATCGCCGCTATCGCGTCGCGTATCGCGTAGCTGTAATGAGTGTACGCGCCCGCGTTGAGGATAACACCCACGCAATCAAGCCGCGCGTCATGCAGACGATCAATAATGCTGCCCTCGCTGGAGCTCTGGAAAAACGCCATGTCATAGCCCATATTCTTCGCCCTCGTGAACAGCTCGTCGTTTATCGCCTGCAGCGAATCGCCGCCGTATACGGCAGGCTCGCGCTCGCCCAGAAGATTTAAATTCGGACCGTTGATAACAAGAATTTTCATAATTTCCTCCATATATTTATAAGCTCTCGAAGTATTTTTTCATTTCCGCGGCGTCCTCCACCTGAGTACCATCGCTCTCGCAGATTATCGACGGCTGCAAAGAGCGCTTGTGGAATTCCTCCATAAGCGGCTCGTACTGCGGACCGTACTGCTTGTCCGCGAAGGTAAGGTGACGTTTCTCGCCGCCCGCCGTGTACTCTATCTTGCTGAAATGCACGTGCATATTCGACAGGCGCTCGTAACCGAGCTCGTTCTCAATAAGGTCAAGCATTTTCGCGTAATCCCCACGCGATCTGATACCGCCGAGAGTCCGCGCGTTGAGGTGTCCGAAATCCACCGCCGGCAGAAATCTCTCATCGACCGCGCACAGCTCAAGCACCTCCTCGAGCGTGCCGAGCTGATTTATCTTGCCCATAGTCTCGGGGCAGATAATGATATCGGAAAGCCCGTTGTCGTCAAGCGACTTCTGCGCGAGCGTGAGCGTATGCTTGGCAAGGTAGGTCGCCTCGGCTCTTGTCATTTTCGAGCACGAGCCCGAATGTACAACTATCTTCCGCGCGCCGACGGACTTTGCCGCCTTTGCCGACTCGAGAATGTAATTAACGCTGTTCAGGCGCTTTTCTTCCTCGACGGACGACAGCGATATAAAATACGGTGCGTGCAGCGTGACGTATATCCCGTGCTCCCAGGCAAGCTCAGGCAGACCGCGCACGGTCGCCTCGCTAATGCGCACTCCGCGCCCGCACTCGATCTCATAGCCGTTTAGTCCAAACTCCTTCAGATACTGCGGCAGATCCGCGGGAAATCTGCGTTTTCCCCAACTGACGGAATTTCCTCCCGGTCCGAATGTAATCATTATTTCAACTCCAGATCATCGTAATTTCTTTGGAACACAATGCTCTCTATCCGTCTTTTCAAGCGGAACGTCCATGTCTTTTCCAGATGAAAAGGCTCTACCAGAACCGTGCGTATTCCCGCCAGATTTCCCGCCATAACGTCGGTGAATATCTGATCCCCTATAACCAGCGTTTCGGACTTCTTTGCGCCCATTGCCTTTACGGCGCGGTTTACTCCGAATGTCAACGGCTTTGCTCCGTTCGCGGTGAACGGCAGTCCCAGTATCTCGGCAAGCGGCGCGACGCGCTTCGTGTTATTGTTGGACACAACGCGCATTTTAATTCCCAGACTACGCATTTTCTCCAGCCATTCCATAACGCCGTCCTCTGCCGCGGGATTTCCGTGCATGGACAACGTGTTGTCCATGTCGAGGACCATTGCCGAAACATTGTGCTCATAAAGAAAATTTTCGTCTATCATAAGAACGTTTTTCAGCCAGAATGTCGGTTTAAAAAGCATTTTTCCCCCCGCGCGTGAACTTGGTATGCGAAAAGCCGGAAGCTGCCTCGTTCGCCTTTTCCTCGTTCTTTGCGTAGACGTTCAGCGACAACAGCTCTCCCTCGGTGTAAAATCCCGCGCCTATACGGTAGACCCCATCCGCGTCAAGCTGCGTAAACGCTTTACAGTGCAGTCTTGTCGGAATATCCAGCGCTTCGGAATTTTCGGGAATGCTCCTTTCAAACGCGCTCTTCATCAGACTTTCGGGCGTGAGCAGCTTATGATCCTCGGAATGGAACGCGGACGCGTATATTGTGGTCTCGTCCTCGGGATCCTCCGGGTAGAAAATGCAGCTTCCCTGTCCCCTTTTTTCCATTATCCAACCCTCCGGCACGGCTATCTCCCAGCCGAAGTCCAGTTTATACATTTTATAACTCATATTTCCTCCCCGAATGCGGTATTGTATGAAAGGGAAAAGTCCATCGAAAGCAATTAAAGCGGACAAAAACTGCCCGCTTCAACCGTTTTTTCTGTTAATAAGCGCAAAATCAGAATTTACGCTTGCGAGCAGCTTCGGACTTCTTTTTACGTTTTACCGAAGGCTTTTCGTAATGCTCTCTTTTACGAACTTCAGCAAGAACGCCGTCCCTTGCGCATGAACGCTTGAAACGCTTAAGAGCGGTATCAAGAGATTCATTTTTACCAAGACGAATTTCTGCCATTTATATTTTCCCTCCCTTTGCCACCGGGCATAGGTTACCTACAAGTAGTAGCTATACATTTAAAGTATATGAATTATTATACAGCATATCGTCAGATTTGTCAAGAGATTATTCAAAAAATTTATACACTTTTCATTTTTTGGCACTTTTAACCAAAATCTCTCAACGCCGCACGGTATCACTCGGCTATTATTCCCGAAATATCAACGGGTTCGCCGTCCGCCCAGAGGTGCTCGAGTTGGTAAAACTCGCGCGTTTCCTCAAGGAAGATATGCACGATAATGTCGATATAATCCAGCACGATCCAGTTTCTGCTCTGCGCTCCCTCAATGCTCTTGGGAGTAACGCCAGCCTGCTCCATACGGTATTCAACCTCGTCGGCAAGCGCCTTGACCTGCGTGGTCGAGGACGCGGACGCTATCACGAAATAGTTACCGAGTATCGTCAGATCACCGACCTTTAAAGCGGTGATTTTCGTTGCTTTCTTATCATCAAGCGCCTTTACGGCGATCTCTAATTCTTCTCTGTCGGTCATAGGCTCTCCTTATTTTTATTGAATTGCAGATAATAATTATATGCTTCAAACGTTGAAAGCGGCAGCGCGCCGCACTTGCTGCATACGCAGCTTATCTGATAGATCAGCGCCACGGACATTGCCAGATCGAGGTCTTTGTAGCAATACTCGCGCATTTTTTCAACGCCCTTGTAGCTGCGCTCGTCCGAGATCATATCGCCGAGATACACTATCTTTTCCAGATCGCTCATTCTCGCGCAGCCTACGGTGTGATAGCGTACCGCGCGTATCACTTCGTCGTCGTCGATATGAAGTATCTCGCGGACGTAATATCCTCCCGCAACGCCGTGCCAGAGCGCCCTTGCGGCAAGCTCGGCGGGATCTGGGGACAGCCCGCTGTCGACTGTGTACTGCTTCTGCCTGTCGGGCAGGTCTTCCTTCATTATATCGTGCAACATTCCCGCAAGATAGCACCGCTGCTTATCCGCGCCGAACTTCTCCGCGAGCCTGAAGCACTCCTCAGCTACGTTCATACTGTGCTGAAAGCGCTTTTTCGACAGCCGCTCCTTCAGCAAGTCCTCGTATTGGTCGTAATCCACATACTTACTCAACTTCTCAACCTCTGTACAAATCGTTTTCCGCGATGTATTCCGCAACGTTCTGCGGCACAAGCTCCGATATATCCGCACCCTCGGCGATCTTCCGGCGTACCTCCGTTGACGAAACGTCCACGACGTTTGTCGGCAGAACCTTTACCCTGCCCATTTCCGCCGCAAATTCAAGCATATCGGTGAAATTATCGCCGCCTCTGGCGACAGCGCAGACCTTACTTTCCTTGAGTATGCTCTCGTACTTGTACCATTCATGGAACGAAAACAGCATATCGCCGCCGATAAGCAGATAGAACTGCTCGTCGCGGGACTGTTTCGCAAGCTCGCGTATCGTGTTTATCGTGTAGCTTACGCCGCCCATTTTCCGCTCGATATCACTCACCGTAACCTCGCATTTGTCCGAGATATTCTCAAACGCGCGTCTGCACATCTCGGTGCGCTCGTCAAACGACAACAGCTTTGTAGCCTTATGAGGCGACTCGAACGTCGGGATAACAAGCAGCTTTCTCAGCTTAAGCTGCTCTATCGCTTCCTTGGCAAGATTGACGTGACCGTTATGCACGGGATTGAACGCGCCGCCGAAAATTCCCGTCTTAATCAAGCTCGATCACCCTCTTTTTCGGGTCGCGGCTCCTGCGCCAGAGCACGAATTTCCGACCGATAACGGCGACAACCTCGGCGCTGAGCTGCGGCGCGATAATGTCCGCCGCCTCGCGCGCGTTATACACGCAACTTTCCTGAACCCCTATTTTTATAAGCTCACGCGCATTTATCGCGTGTTCTAGCTGATTTATTATCTCGTCGGTAATGCCGAGCTTTCCGATATAAAATATCGGATTATAGCTCTGCGCTATTGAGCGAAGATGCGCTCTTTGTTTACTTGTCAGCATTTATGAAAATTTCTCCTCCAATATCTTAGAAAGCTGTCCGAACGCGTTCGCGCGGTGAGATATATTATTTTTCTCCTCGTCGCCGATAGTCGCCATGCTGTCGTCGTCGTTCAGCATAAAGATCGGGTCATAGCCGAAGCCGTTCTTGCCCTTGGGCTTCTCCCCTATGTATCCGCGGACCTCTCCGTTTACGGAATACTCGTCGTCCTCGGCGTATATGAAATAAATCGAGCACACAAACCTCGCGTCGCGAAGCTCCCTCGCAACACCGTGCATTTCATTCAGAACCTTTTCGCAGCGCTCCTTATCGGTAGCTCCCTCGCCCGCGTACCGTGCCGAATACACTCCCGGAGCGCCGTCCAGAAAATCTATCTCCAGACCGCTGTCGTCCGCGATCGTGGGCGTCTTTGTAGCCTCCCAGACCGCGCGCGCCTTGATATGCGCGTTCTCCTCGAACGTTTCGCCGTCCTCGACGATCTCCTCGTCAAAGCCCGCGTCGCGCATTGAGATTACCTCGAACCCAAACGGAGACAAAAGCTCCTTGAACTCGCGTATCTTCCCCGCGTTGTTGGACGCGATTATCAGACGTTTTCGGCAAATACCGTCCGTAGGTTCGGGTACGGTGCCTTGTTCTTCACTCGATCGGTGATGTTCCATGATTGAAAATGATCCTTTCATCAAAAATTGTTACCTTTTATTATATCACATAATCTTCAAGATGTCAATACCTTGAATTGGCGTTTGGGTGTATATTAGCTCTATTTTCACATACCGTCAATTTGGGACTGCAAATCGTTTATAAAACAGCAGACGTGAAATCCGTCGCAGACAGCATGATGTACCTGAACCGCCAAGGGAAGATAAAAACGTCCGTTATCCTCAACAAATTTCCCGATTGTGAAAATAGGGGGTAAATATCTGAAATCGGAAACATTCAGATTGAAAGCGTCAAATGTTGTCCACGGAAGCATTGAAACCGTAAAGCTGTTTTCGGGCAGATCGGGTTTTGCCATAAAACGTTCTATGCTCCCATAGTGTTCAACGTCTTCTTCATAAAGTCGGCAAAACATTTCATAATCGTCCGAAAAGCTTGTCCATATATTGGAAAAGGTTTTGGTTTCCTTATGAAACACCGTATAACACGGCTCCATATTGGCATAAAGGAGCAATTCACCGTGATCGTTGAATTTCATACGAAACTGCTCGTGTCGATTTACCGACGCAGTCAGCAAATACAGCATTGTCGGATACAATCTCAATCCTTTTTGCCTGATATTTGTGATATCCAGCTTTACTGTCATACTGTATGTGCAGGGAACCGCCGATAAATAATGTTCAAAATACTCTTTCCGTTCCCAGATATTCGGATTAATGATCGTATAATCCATAAAAAACCGTCCTCAATCAAACAGCGCGTTAACGTAATCCTCGGGGATAAACTCCTGCAAGTCCTCTATCTTCTCGCCCACGCCGACCAGCTTTACGGGCAGACCTAGCTCGTTCTTGATCGGAATAATTATTCCGCCCTTTGCCGTGCCGTCGAGCTTTGTAAGCACTATTCCCGTAATGTCCGCCGTTTCGTTGAACAGCCGCGCCTGATTTACCGCGTTCTGACCCGTTGTCGCGTCGAGAACGAGCAGCGTTTCCACGCTCGCCTCGGGGAGCTCGCGCGAAATTATCCTCGCGATCTTTTTCAGCTCCTCCATAAGGTTCTTCTTGTTATGCAGACGTCCCGCGGTATCGCACAGCACTATGTCCGCACCGCGCGCCTTTGCCGCCGAGATCGCGTCGAACACCACAGCCGCGGGGTCGCTGCCCTCGCCGTGCTTGACGATCTCAACGCCCGCGCGCTCCGTCCAGACGTTGAGCTGATCTATCGCCGCCGCGCGGAACGTATCCGCCGCCGCCACAATCACCTTGTTGCCGCCCGCCTTGAAACGCGCCGCCATTTTGCCGATAGTCGTCGTCTTTCCCGCGCCGTTTACGCCGATAACCATTATCACCGACGGCTTGGTCTCGAGCTTCATCTCGTTTCCGCCCGTGAGTATCTCCGAAATGATATCCTTTAACATCTGCTTGACGTCCGCGGGCTCGGTAGTTCCCGTGCGCTTTACCTCGGCGCGGAGCTTGTCACAGATATCCGCGCTTGTTTCCGCACCGATATCGGAAAGTATCAGCGTTTCCTCAAGCTCATCGAAGAAGTCCTCGTCTATCTTGGTGAACGAATTTATAAGCAGCTCGACCTTGTTCACAAAGCCGTCTTTGGTCTTTTTCAAGCCCTCGCGCAGACGGTACAGGCTTTCCTCCTTTTGCTGAGCCTCGTACTCCTCCATATACTCGATATCCGCCTCGTGGTCGGTGAATATCGGAGTGCCGCCCTGCAGGCGCTCCAGCAGCGAAGCCCGTCCGCCGTTGTCCGAGCTTTCGGAGGGTGCGGCATTTTCAGTGCTTTCCGAGCTATCCGCGCTCCGAACGTTTTCGTCCTCCTCTGGAACGTCAACTATCTTTTTTCTCTTGAATTTATCAAATAATCCCATTGTTTATCTCCTTCTGCGCTTTTGCGGCGATCTCATACAGAGTCTTAACTGCCTTATCCGCGTTGACAATTACGTCGGGTATAAGCGGCTCTTCGTCCTTTGATATGTCGGCTCTAGTTAATTTGTTACGCCGTCCAGCTCATCGGTAAGCTCCTGTCTCAACAGGCGCGATACTCCTTTTTCCTGCATAAAAACGCCGTACAGCACCGAACAGCCCTCAATAGTGCCGCGGCGGTGAGAGATTATCATAAGCTGAGTACGGCGGCTGAAGCGGTTTAAGTAACCGATGTACTTCTCGACGTTCACAACATCAAGCGCCGCGTCGACCTCGTCCAACATACAGAACGGCGTGGGGCGGTGCATTAGTATCGCGAAATAAATCGTGATAGCGACCATGGTCTGCTCGCCGCCCGACAGCGAAATAAGGTTCTTTATTACCTTGCCCGGAGGCGCTGCGTTTATCTCGATGCCCGAATTCAGCACGTCGTCGGGATTGGTAAGCTCCAGCTCGGCGTGAGCGCCCGGTCCGAAAATCTGCACGAATATCTCCTTAAAGTGCTTGTTAATATCGTAAAAACTCTCCAAAAACTGCTTTTTGATGTCGCCCGTGAGCTGTTCGATAAGCTTTTCAAGCTCGCGCTTCGCGTCCTCAATATCGCGCAGCTGCGCCGACTGGAAATCGTACCGCTGAGATACTATCTCGTACTCCTCGATACTCTCCATATTAACGATACCCATGGCGCTTATGCGCTTGCTAAGCTCGGTGAGATCGTTCTCGGCGGCTAGGAGATTTTCGGGTACCTCCGCCTGCTCCGCCGCCTGCGACACGGTGAGGTTGTAGCTGTCGAAAAGCAGTGAGACTATCTTGTCGTACTCCTTTTGCAGAGCCACCTGCCGCTCGTCAAGCCTCGCGACCTCTCGCGTGAATTTTTCCTTGTTGCGGTTCGCCTCGGCAATGTCTTGATGGAGCTCGTTGATACGCTTGTCGACCGCGTTTATTTCGTTCGTCAATGTCGTGATCTCCTCGTTCTTTTCGGAAAGCTCGCCGCTGCTCGCCTCTATCTCGCGCTTGATACGTTCTATTTTCTCGCGGATAGCACGATCGTTCTTGTCAAGCTCGCTCATTGCCTGCTGATAGCCGCCGCTGTTCTCAAGCAGCGTCCTGCGGTTATCCTCAATATTCTTTATCTGCTGCTTTTTCAAGTCAATGTCGTGCAGCGAGTCCAGTCTGTCGTTGTTGAACTTGAGTATCTTTTCGGATATCTCTCTGATCTTGTTCTCCGCGTCGGAGCGCTCTCCGCTTTGCTCCTCGTGCTTCTGTTCAAGCTCGTTTATCTTTTCCGACAGCACTGCCGTCTCCTTTTCGGCGGCGGTGATTATGTCGGTCTGCTGCTTTATCTGATAATCGAAACGCTGCAAGGTCAGACGAGAGCTTTCGCCCTGATTTTCAAGCTGCTCGATAAGGCTCGTCAATCTGGATATCTCCGCGCTTGTGCGGATATCCTCCTGCTCGAGCTCGCGTATCCTGTCCGCCATTCCCTCGGTCTCGATTGTGAATTTCGCGACCTCGGCTCTGTAACGCTCGAATTCCTCGTTCTTAGTCTTGACGCTCTCGCGGAGCTTGGTTATCTCGCCGTAAAGCGCGTCAAGCTCCTGTTTACGCGAGATAATGCCGCCCCTGTTTATGCGCGAGCCGCCAGTAAACGAACCGCCCGCATTGACGAGCTGACCGTCCAATGTGACGATACGAAATCTGTAACCGTACTTCTTGCCGATAACGGTCGCTGTGTCGATATCGTCCACCACCGCCGTCAGTCCAAGCAGATTGCCGATTATCTGCGCGTACTCGTCGCCGCACTCCACAAGCTCGCTCGCGATGCCCTCAAAGCCTGCCTCGTTCTGAAGCCGCGGCTCGTTGAGGTGTCTGCCCTTCATCGAGGTGAGCGGATAGAACGTTGCACGACCCGCGTTCGTTTCCTTTAAAAAACGGATACAGCGGTTCGCGGTTTCCTCGTTGTCAACGATAATATTCTGCATAACGGACTGCAAAACCGTTTCGATCGCGGTCACATACTTTTCGGGCACGGTGATTACGTCAGCTACAATGCCGTGTATACCCGTAAGTCTGCCCTGCTCGCCCGCCGTGATTATCTCCTTTACGGCGCGGGAATACCCCTCCTTGCTCTTCTCGATATCGGAAAGGACTTTGTAGCGCTGCTGCTTTTCGCCAAGCTTTGAGTTCTCCTGCTCGAGAGCCGTCCGCGCTTCGTTAAGGCGTTTTCTCTTACCCTCGGCAAGGCGCTCCATTCCCGCGGATTTATTTTGCGCGGCAGCCCTTTCCTCGGCGTTCTTTTCGGCGGTTTTCCGCACCTCGGAAAGCTCGTCCTTATAACCGTTTATCTTGTTTTCTCCCTCGGAAAGGTCGGCGAGAAAGCCGTTTTTCTGCTCGGTAATCTCGTCCGCGGTGCGCCTTGCGAGCGACGCGGCAAGCTCCTGCTTGGTCTGTTCGGCACGCGCCGCGGCGATCTCGCTCTCGAGCGCGGAATACTCCTCACCCGCCTCGATATTCTGCTTTGAGATCTCGTCAAGCTTATCCTGCAATTCTTTGGACTGCTTTTCAAGCTTGTCCGCGGTCGCCTGCTTTTCGGTTATCTCGGCGTTGATCCGCTCTATCTGCGTATCAAACGTGCGGCTGTTCTGCTCCGCGTTCTTTAACTGCTCGGTAAGCTCCACGCGGCGCTGTTCGTTATGCTTTAGGTCATTTTCCGCGACAGAAATTCCAGAGCGCTTTTCCGACAGCTCATCGTTGGCGGTCTGTATGCTCGAACGCACGCGCTCAAGTCTGCCCTGCGCGGACAACTTGTCGTCGCCGAGCTTTTCTATCTGCTCCTGTGCTTTTTCAATATCGCGCTCGTAATGCTCGCACTCTCCCCTGTTGAGCAGCAGATCGTCGTTCAGCTTGGTGAGCTCCTCGCGCTTTTCGTTAAGTCTCGCGACCGAGACGGATATCTCGAGCTCCTTTTTCTGCGCCAATAATTCCGACGCGAGTATAGCCTTTTCCGACTGCTTTTTCAGTATAGGCAGGCGCTCCTCATCGACGCGTATCAAGTCGCGCTGACGGATAATGTTATCCTCCGCCTGAGCGAGCTGTTTTTCCGCATCCGCTTTCTTGTGAAGGAACAGCGAAACACCCGCCGCCTCCTCAAATATCTCGCGGCGCTGAGTATCGCGGGCGTTGATTATCTCCGCAACCCTGCCCTGTCCGATTATTGAATAACCGTCGCGACCGAGACCCGTGCCCATAAGCAGCTCCTGAATATCACGAAGCCGCGACTTCTTTCCGTTTATAAGGTACTCGCTCTCGCCCGAGCGGTACAGCTTGCGCGAGATAACTACCTCGTCCGCGTCTATCGAAAGAGCTCTGTCGGCGTTGTCAATAGTCAGCGCCACCCTCGCAAATCCCATAGCTTTGCGCTCGACGGTACCGTGGAAGATAACATCCTCCATTTTCTCGCCGCGCAGGGTTTTAGCGCCCTGCTCGCCCATTACCCACCGCAGCGCGTCCGAAATATTGCTCTTTCCGTTGCCGTTTGAGCCGACTACCGCCGTGGTCTTAGTATCAAACGACAGCACGGTTTTATCGGCAAAGGACTTGAAACCTTGTATTTCAAGAGTTTTAAATAACATCTGTACCAGCCTTTATTTTATAAGTAAATATTCCCCGTCAAGGGGCAATATGTCAATTTCATATCCAAGCTCCGCGAGAGCCTTAACGTTACACTTCTTCTGTCCTATCGCCTTTGAAATATTTTTAGGGTCGGTGTAAATAAGATGATGACCTTTTTCAAGCTCCGCAAGCCGTGATTTCATATCATTAAGAAATATTCTGCTCTCGACAATCTCACGCAGCGCGGGATGATAAACTCCGCCCAGCATTTCGCGTTCAACATCGGGGCTTGCGTGCAGTCCAAGACGTATAACTTTTATACCGCTGCACAAGAATTTTTGCAGCAGTCCCGCGCATAGATCCACTGTTTCCTCAAAAGAAAACGATCTGTATTTTCCGCACTCGAAAAGCTCACCCAGCCGCGTATTTTTCAATATTACAGTCGGATATATGCGAACGGTCTTCGGCGCGAGCTTTATGAATTCGTCCGCCGTTTCAAGACAGCGTTCGGGAGTGTCCTTGTACAGTCCCGTCATCATCTGCAAGCCGAGCTTGATACCGCTTTGCTTTATCAGCGCGGAGGCTCTGCGAACGTCCTTGGCGGTATGTCCGCGGTCGTTCGCGGCTAACACCTCGTCGTTCATGGACTGCGCTCCAAGTTCGACAGCCGTTATGCCGTATTTTTTCAGAACGTCGACGATCTCCCCGTCAATACAGTCGGGGCGCGTCGAGCAGCGAATTCCCGTATAGCACGGAAACCGCTCAACAGCCGCCTTTGCAGTCTCGAGGAGCTCCAACATATAACCGCGCGGAATAGCCGTAAAGCTGCCGCCGAAGAACGCGATCTCCGCCGTCATTCCGCGCTTGGTAAGGTGCGCCGCCTGCTCCTCGAGAACAGTCTTGACCTTCTCCGGAGTCGGCGCAGACTGCTCGCCCGAAATGCTCCGCTGATCGCAGAAGCTGCACATATGCGGACAGCCAATATGCGGGATAAATATCGAAAGGTTAGTCTGTTTCATAACCCATAAGCTTTACAGCTTCCTTCGCTGCGGCTTGCTCTGCCTCCTTTTTGGATTGACCGCTGCCGCTGCCTATGACTTGTCCGTTCAGCAGTACGTCCGCGAAAAACGTCTTGTGGTGCGACGGCTCCTCATTCTCTGAGACATTGTAGGATATATGCTCCTCGGGGTTCTGCTGGATTATCTCCTGCAATATCGTCTTGTAGTCGCCGAGCTTTACCTTGCCCGACTTCAGCGCCTCGATACTCGGCACGAACGATAATATCATACGCGCCGCCTCGTCCATTCCGCCGTCGAGATATACCGCCGCGATAAGCGCCTCAAACGCGTCCGCGAGTATCGAACGCCTGTCGCGGCCGCCCGTCATCTCCTCGCCCTTTCCGAGCAGAATGTACTTGCCGAGGTCAATGCGCTTGGCGAAATTGTACAGCGAATTCTCGCATACTATCGACGCGCGGAGCTTTGTCAGTCTACCCTCCGGAACGGTCGTCATATTCGTGAAAAGATACTGCGAAACGGTAATCTGCAGCACACTGTCGCCGAGGAATTCCAATCGCTCGTTGCTGCCGTTGTTCTTGCCGCCCGAATAGCTTGAATGGGTCATGGCGCGTTTTAAATAGCTCTGATCGTTGAACTTGTAGCCGATCTTCTCCTCAAGCTCGTCAAGTTGGCTAATTTCAGCCATTTTCCTCCACCCCCTCCGACGCCTCCAGCGCCGACACCGCCTTGGTCATTTCCTCGATAGCGTTGTTTTCGACGAACATCTTCGCCTGTCTGAACGCTCCGAAAAATGCCTTTACGTCGCTGCTGCCGTGCGCCTTAAAAACGGGCTTAGCCGTGCCGAGCAGCGGCGAGCCGCCTATCTCCTTGTAGTCCATCTGCTTGGTGAATTCGGTCAGCTTGGACTTCACGCAAAGCGCGCCCAGTTTCGTTATTATATTCGCGAAGAACATCGACTTCAGCGCGTCCTTCATAAGTACGCCCATACCCTCGCAGGCCTTGAGGAACACGTTGCCCGTAAAGCCGTCGGTTATCAACACGTCCACCGCGCCGAGAGGAACCTCTCTCGCTTCAACATATCCCACGAAGTTTATCGGCGTTTTCTCAAGCAGCGCTTTCGTTTCATGCTCCAATTCACGACCCTTTTCATCCTCGGTACCGTTATTAAGTAAGCCCACGCGCGGATTTGCAACACCCATTGTCGTTTTCATAAAGCAGCTCCCAAGTATCGCGAAAAGGCGCAGCATTTCGGGGGTGCAGTTGATATTCGCGCCGCCGTCCAATACACAAAAGCGTTTTCCTCCGGAGCACGGCATAAGGGGCACGAGCGCGGCTTTCTTAACGCCTTCGATACGCTTTGCATAAGTACGTCCCCCGACTACGATAGCCGCCGTGCTGCCAGCCGAGATGAACGCGTCAGCCTTGCCGTCCGCGAGCATTTTAAACGCCACGCCCATTGACGTGCCGCTTTTCTGTTTAGCAACGGACATGGGGTTATCCTCTGTGGTGATAACGCCCTCCGCGGGAACCAACTCAATACCGTTTTCGGGAATTTTCAGCGCAGCCATACGTGCCTTGAGCACGTCGACCTCGCCCGTTACCGCAACGTCGATACCCAGTCCATTGACCGCCAGAGCCGCGCCCTTTAATATTTCGTCGGGAGCATTGTCGCCGCCGAAGCCGTCTATTACAATCTTCATAATTACTCCGTTCTTTCGGAAGATCAATTTCCGAAGTTTTGTTTTTCGTTATCCACCGTAACGTTTATTCCCGCTTTGCGAAGCTCTTCCGCCTGCGTCTCGGTTATCGGCGGTTCGTCGAGAGTGTACCTTTTAACGGACAAATCCTTCAAAGACTTCATATCCAGAAAGCCGCTTATATCGGAAATGCTCATATTCGTTATCTCAAGTGCGGTCACATAGTCAAACTCCGACAGGATTTGGCTGTCAAACTGCTCCGAAATATAGTCCATTCCTTCACCGCTCAAATTGCTTTGGAATATGCTTATCTCCTTTATCGCAGGGCATTTGCCTACCTTGTCAAAATTTTGCGTATTGCACGACCACAATTCTAATTTTTCTATAGACGCCTCATCCGAAAGATTTTCAAAGTCAATGTTTGACGATACAAAATGCAGATATCGGACATTTTCAAAATTGTTCAAAAAATCCGTGCTTTTTATTTTTGAAAAAGGAATAGTAAGCCTTTCCACACTCTTGACCCGAGGAATGTATTCGGTATTATCGTCATCGGAAATAAATTTCAACCAAAGACTATCCATTTTTGAGAACCTGTCAAGCCTTTTCAGGTCTCTGCCGATCTTCTTATCCATAAAATCTATTTCCACTTCCGCGCTGTCTTTTCGGATACCTTCACCGCCGATAAACACGAAATTTGAATTTAACGCAAGGATGACCGCCGCAACAACCGCAATTATGACGGCGGCGATAATAGCACAAGTTGACTTCTTCGTTTTCATAATTATCCTCACGACTTTTTCAAAGCCTTGTCCAGATCGGCAAGCGCCCTCTCCGCAAGCGCCGCGTACTTCCTCTGCTTTCCGTCCTTGCCGCGGAACTCCTCATCAAGCGGAGGCAGTATACCCATATTGCTGCCCATTGGCTGAAAATTGCACTCCCACGCGTGAGCCACATAATCGCTCAGTGCGCCGAGCATTGTCGTCCTCGGGAATGTCACGGGCTCTTTTCCGTCGAGTATATCCGCGAGCGCTCTGCCCGCCATAATGCCGCTTGCCGCGCTTTCGACATAGCCCTCGACGCCCGTTATCTGTCCGCCGAAGAATACGTTCTCCGAGTCCTTGAGCATGAAATGCTCGTCCAGTAAGCGAGGGCTGTTCAGGAACGTGTTGCGGTGCATTACCCCGTACCGCGCGAACTCCGCGTTCCGCAATCCGGGAATAAGCGAAAACACGCGCTTCTGCTCGCCGAATTTGAGATTTGTCTGAAATCCCACGATATTGTACAGCGTGCCCTCGGCGTTCTCCTTGCGGAGCTGCACCGCCGCGAACGGTCTTTTTCCCGTGCGCGGATCGGTAAGTCCGACGGGCTTCATACAGCCGTATCGAACGCTGTCATAGCCGCGTTTCGCAAGCACCTCAACGGGCATACAGCCCTCGTACACCTTCAATCCCTTAGCCTCGGACGGCACGTCGAACTCGTGCAGCGGCGCTATTTCCGCGTTTACAAGCGCGTTGTAGAATATCTCGTACTCCTCTCGCGTCATTGGGCAGTTGACGTAATCCGCACCGCCATGGTCGTAGCGTGACTGCTCGAACGCAATCGAAAAGTCGATACTTTCCGCGGTCACGATAGGCGCGGCTGCGTCGTAAAAGCTTAAATAGTCGCCGCAGCGCTCGCGTATTCTGTCCGCCAAATCGTCGCTCGTAAGCGGTCCCGTACAAATTATCGCGTTTTTATCGGGAAATTCTGTGATCTCCTCGTACTTTACCGTAATATTGGGGTGCGACTTCACAACGCGCGTTATCTCGTCCGAAAACGCTGTTCTGTTTACGGCAAGCGCTCCTCCCGCCGGCACCGCCGTCTTTTCGGCAGCCGCGCAGACTACCGAGCCTAAGCGCCGCATTTCCTCTTTTAGCAGTCCGCAGGCGCTGTCAACCCTCGCCGATTTCAGTGAATTCGAGCAGACAAGCTCCGCGAAACCCTCGTATTTATGCGCGGGGGAGAATTTAGTCGGCTTCATCTCATACAGCTCCACCGAATAACCTCTCTCCGCGAGCTGCATTGCCGCCTCGCAGCCCGCAAGTCCCGCGCCTATAACCTTAACCGTCATTGTTATCCTTTGCGTTGCCCAGAGGGCGCTCGTAGCCGCAGCCTTCCTTCTGGCAGTATATCTTGCCGAGCTTGCCCGTTTTCTTGAACAAACTCGAGCCGCACTCGGGACACTTCTCCTCGAGCGGCATATCCCATGTCATGAAATTGCAGTCCTTGAAGTTCTCGCAGCCGTAGAACGGCTTGCCCTTTTTGGACTTTTTCAGCAGCATTTTAGCGCCGCATTTCGGGCACAAGCCCTTTGTCTCGGTAACTATCTTCTTCGTAAACTTGCACTCGGGAAAACCCGAGCAACCGAGAAATTTCCCGTAAGGACCTATCTTGATTACCATATTCTTTCCACACTGCTCGCAGACGATATCGGTAGGCTCGTCGGGAACTTTAAGGTGCTTGCCCTCCATGTCCTGCTCCGCCTTTTCAAGCGACTTCGCGAAGCCCTTGTAGAAGCCCCTTAACGTCTCGACCCAATCCTTTGTTCCCTTTTCGATATTATCAAGGCTCGTCTCCATTTTCGCGGTGAACTTCACGTCGACAATATTGTTGAACTTCTCCTTAAGCAGCCCCGTGATGACCTCGCCGAGCGGTGTGGGCTTGAGCTGATTTCCGTTCTCACGCTCGACATAGTGTCTGTCGAGAATGGTGGATATCGTCGGCGCGTAGGTGGACGGACGGCCTATGCCGTTCTCCTCGAGCGCCTTTATCAGCGACGCCTCGTTATAGCGCGCGGGCGGCTGAGTGAAGTGCTGATTGCCGAGCACCTCAACGGGCTTGAGCTTTTCGTCCTTTTCTATCTTCGGCAGCGCGCCGCCCTGCTCCTCGTTGTCGCGCGACTCCTCGTAGAGCTTAGTAAAGCCGTCGAACCGTACCGAATAGCCGCTTGACTTAAACATATAATTTTTCGCCGAGATATCGACGGACACCGTATCCATAACGGCGTTCGCCATTTGGCTCGCCATAAAGCGCTCCCATATCAGCTTATACAGCTTGAACTGATCGTTTGTAAGCGATTTCTTCACCTTTGACGGCGTAAGCTCTATATTAGCGGGACGGATAGCCTCGTGCGCATCCTGAGCATTGTTCTTGGATTTGTATGTGCGCGGCTTCTCGGGGAGATATTCCGCGCCGTATTCGTTCTTAATGACTTCGGCAGCAGCGGTCTTTGCCTCGTCCGAGATACGCAGACTGTCTGTTCTCATATAGGTGATAAGACCGACGGCGCCCTGTCCCTCGACCTCAACGCCCTCATACAGCTCCTGCGCGGTCTTCATAGTTCTCCGCGCCTGAAAAGACAGCTTGCGGCTCGCCTCCTGCTGCAAAGTCGAGGTCGTGAACGGCGGTGCGGGTTGCTTTTTACGCTGCGATTTTTTCAGGTTTGTAACGACAAAATCCGCGCCCTCAAGGTCGGCTAGAATTGTGTCAGCCTGCTCCTTGTTGTCTATCTGCGCTTTCTGTCCGTTTATCTCGGCAAGCTTAGCCGCAAACACCTTTTTCGAGGACGCCGCGGAGAACTTAGCGTCAATGCTCCAGTATTCGGTGGAGTTGAACGCGCGTATCTCCTCTTCTCTGTCGACGATGAGCCGCACTGCAACGGACTGCACGCGTCCCGCGGACAAGCCCCTGCGCACCTTTTTCCAAAGGAACGGCGAAAGCTTGTAGCCAACTATTCTGTCTAATATTCGGCGCGTCTGCTGAGCGTTCACAATGTCCATATCGATGGTGCGCGGATGGCTCATTCCGTACTGAACTCCCGTTTTCGTGATCTCGTTGAACGTCACGCGTACCTTCGCCTTGTCGTCGATATTCAGCAAGTGCGACAAATGCCACGCTATCGCTTCTCCCTCGCGGTCCGGGTCGGTCGCGAGATAGATGACATCGCTTTCCTTGGCACGCTTTTTCAGTTCCTTGATGATTTCCGACTTGTCCTTCATATTAACGTACTGCGGCTGAAAGTCGTGCTCCACATCAACCGCGAACTTAGACTTGGGCAGGTCGATGATATGACCCGTAGAAGCCATGACCTCATACCCCGCCCCAAGATATTTTTTAACTGTTTTCGCCTTTGACGGCGACTCGAGAATGACTAAATTAGCCAAAGGTATTTCCTCCAATTTATATTTTATTCGACACTGCAAAACCGAAAGTTTTTCTTATGATTTTGCACTGCCAATTACTTTGAAAGCTCCCATAACAGGACAGCCGCTGCCATAGCGGCGTTGAGCGATTCCGCGCCCTTTATGGGAATGTAAATTTTTTCACCGCATATTCCGGCGACCTCGGGCGATATCCCCCTGCCCTCGCTGCCTATTGCTATCGCGGTCTTTTCGGGGAATTCAACCTCGCCGAGCCGCTTTGCGGTATCGTCGAGCATTGCCCCGTACAGCGAAAATCCGTAGAGAAGTCCGGAAAGCTCTCCTGCCGAACAGCCGACGACGGGCAGCCTGAACATGCTCCCCATTGCCGCCCGCAGCGTTTTCGGCGACCACACGTCCGCGCAGCCTGAAAGCAGCACCGCGCCGTCTATCCCGAACGCCTCCGCTGTGCGTATTACCGTGCCAACGTTCCCCGGGTCCTGAACCCCGTCGAGCACCACGATCTTACGCGCGTTTCCGGGCAGCCGTTTCTCGGGCTTATGAGCCGCCGCAAACATTCCCTGAGGTGCTTTCGTATCGGATATATATTCGCTCAAAGCGTCGGTTATTACAATTGTTTTCTCCGCGCTTCCGAGCATTTTCCGCACGGTCTCGGGATACTTACGCGCCGCCGTCTCCGTATACGCAAACAGCTCAACACCGCCGAGCGCCGCTATCTCGCCGCAAAGATGATCTCCCTCGGCAACAAACATTTCCCGCTCATCGCGGCACTTTTTTTCACGCAGCAGCTCCCGAAGAAGTCTCACCGCACTGTTGGTCTTAGATGAAATTATATCCAAAATACGCCCTCTTTTCCCGCTTTTCGGCATACAAAAAACGCACCTGTATCTTATCTCCAAATAGCGAAAATCTCACGCCCCGAAGCTCAAGGCGTGAGAAATAAATCATTACAGCGCCGCCTTAGCCTTCTCGGTAAGAGCGGTAAAACCTGCCGCGTCATTAATAGCGATCTCGGAAAGCATCTTTCTGTTAAGCGTAACATTTGCTTTCTTCAGACCGTTCATAAACGTGGAATAATTCATACCGTTTGCCTTGCAAGCAGCGGAAATTCTTGTGATCCAGAGACGTCTGAAATCTCTCTTCTTAAGTCTTCTGCCGACATACGCGTACTGACCCGACTTCATTACCGCTTCCTTAGCGGTCTTGAAAAGTCTGCTCTTGCCGCCCCAGTAGCCCTTTGCGAGCTTTAAGGTTCTGTTTCTTCTTTTGCGCGTAGCAAGTGCGCCCTTAATTCTTGCCATTTCGGTTTCCTCCTATATCTGTTCTACATTATTTGTACGGAATAAGGCTCTTTACCTGCGCTATGTTCGTATCATCCGCATACGCGCCCAGACGGAGACCTCTTTTACGCTTGGTGGACTTCTTGGTAAGAATGTGACGCTTGTTGCAGTGCTGCATCTTTACCTTGCCTGTTCCTGTCAGCTTAAAGCGCTTCTTTGCGCCGCTGTGTGTTTTGATCTTTGGCATTTCATTTTCCTCCTTGATTATCTTACAAAGTGCGCCGTTAACGCTTAAAATTACTTCTTCGGGCTTAAAACGACCGCGTAATTTCTTCCCTCGAGCTTGGAGGGCTTATCCGAGCCGCCGTACTCCGAAACGGCGTCCATGAACTTCTTCATCAATTCCTCACCGAGATTGACATGTGTCAACTCACGCATACGTCTGAACCGCACCGTGACCTTGACCTTATCGCCGTTCTGCAGGAACTTGATCGCGTTCTTCACCTTGATATTGAAATCATTGGTGTCGATATTCAAAGACATCTTGATCTCTTTGACGTCCGCGGTCTTTTGATTCTTTTTTGCTTCCTTTTCCCGCTTTGTCTGCTCGAAACGATATTTTCCGTAATCCATTATACGGCATACCGGAGGATTAGCTGTCGGAGAGATCATTACAAGATCCAAATCCGCGTCGAAAGCTTTCTGCAAAGCCTCTGCGGAGGACATGATCCCAAGCTGTTCACCATCGGTTCCGATCACACGGATCTCCTTTTCGCGAATACTCTCGTTGATGAGCTGTTCTTTCGTGCCGATTTTGAAGCACCGCCTTTCTTTAATTACCTTTTCACAAAGAAATAAAATAAGCGTGAGCACACAACTCACGCTTAACATAAAAAACCTGTACGGTGTATTCACATTAAACAACCACGCCTGACTTTCCGAAATACACAGCTTGCTCCGTATACCGATTGCGGCAACTTCGCAAACGCGCACTGCGCCGGCGGGTGAGAGTGTGGTGGCTCTGCTTTACCGTAATATTATACATCATTCATTTTTATTTGTCAAGGGGTTTTGAATAAAAATTCAAAAATTTTTTTGCCCTTTGCCTTCCCGCACCTGCGGAGCGGGAAGGCAAAGGATTTTGGAAAAGTATGATCATCTCACCACATTAAAAGCGCCTTTTTTCGGGTAGACCGCCGCACTGCCAAGCTCCTCCTCGATACGAAGCAGACGGTTGTACTTCTCGACGCGCTCCGAACGCGAAGGCGCTCCGGTCTTGATCTGGCAGGTGTTCAGCGCAACGGCTAGATCGGCGATAGTAGTGTCTGCTGTTTCGCCCGAGCGGTGGGAGGAAATGGCAGTGTAATGAGCCTTATGCGCCATTTTGATAGCCTCCAGTGTCTCCGAGACTGTGCCTATCTGGTTCAGCTTTATCAGCACCGAATTTGCGCAGCCGCTTGCTATGCCCTTTGCGATACGCTCGGTGTTCGTGACGAACAGGTCGTCACCCACAAGCTGAACGCGCTTCCCAAGACGCTCCGTGAGGGTTTTCCAGCCGTCCCAGTCCTCCTCGTCCAATGCGTCCTCTATAGAAATTATCGGGTACTTGTCGACCAATTTTTCCCAGTGCGCAATAAGCTCCTCGGAAGTGAACTTCGTTCCCGCCTTCGGCAAGACGTACTCGCCCTTTTTAGATCCTTTCCATTCGCTTGCCGCCGCGTCCATTGCGATCATAAAGTCCTCGCCTGCCTTGTAGCCCGCCTTTTCGACGGCGCTCAGAATACACTCGATAGTCTCCTCATCGCTCTGCAAATTCGGCGCAAATCCGCCCTCGTCGCCCACCGAGGTCGCCAGTCCCTTAGACTTTAGCAGAGCCGACAGCGTGTGGAACACCTCCGAACACTGCCGCAGCGCCTCCTTGAAACAGCATGCGCCGACGGGCATTATCATAAACTCCTGAACGTCGACCGTATTGGCCGCGTGAGCGCCGCCGTTAAGGATATTCATCATCGGCACGGGCAGGCGGTTGCCGTTCACACCGCCGAGAAATCGGTACAGCGGCACGTCGACCGAGCAAGCTGCCGCCCTTGCCGCCGCAATTGAGACCGCAAGTATCGCGTTCGCGCCGAGGTTGGACTTGTCCTTTGTGCCGTCCGCTTTGAGCATTGCCGCGTCTATCGCGTAGGTATCGCGCGCGTCCAGACCGCTCACCGCCTTGCAGAGCGCGTCCGAGATGTTTGCCGCCGCCTTAGAAGTTCCCTTTCCGCCATAGCGCCCCTTGTCGCCGTCGCGGAGCTCCAACGCCTCGAATTCGCCCGTGGACGCGCCGCTCGGAGCCGCACCGAACGCGACTGTACCATCCGCGAGGTGGACTTCCGCCTCGACCGTAGGGTTACCGCGGCTGTCCAGAATTTCGCGTCCGACTACCTTTTCAATTCCCGTATAATACATAAAACTACCTCCGAAAAATTTATTCGGAGGTAGTATTTCTCAAAATTGCGAAATTATTCTAAATACTTATCTTCTTACCGCCCCAAGCTTTTCACTAAGCGCCGAAACGATATTCTCCAGTTCCTTGTCTGCAATGTCGTCGGTAACATCGCCGCTGCCCGCGAAGGTTATCGCGAACGTCAGCGACTTCTTGCCGAAGCCGAGCTTTTCGCTCTCGAAATGATCAAACAGGCGAACCTCCTTTGCAAGCGCGCTCGCCCTTGCGATCTCGTCCTCGATCTCAACGCAGAGCGTTTTCTTATCACAGACGAGTGACAGATCGCGCTTTACGGTCGCCTTTCCGCTGTCGGCGGTGAAACGTATCTCGCGCTTGTACAAGTCCTCGATAGCCGAGTAATTCAACTCCGCGAGGATTATATTGAGGTCGTTCTTCTTGCCCTCGGCAACGTTCAGTCCCTCGACTATCTCATAACGCAGCTTGCCAAGCTGACCTATCTTCATGCCGCTGCAAAAGATATCCGCACAAATTCCGGGGTGGAGGTGGCTTGCCTCGCCGCGCTCGTAACGGAATTTAAGACCGTTCGCCGCCGCGAAATCCTCCAACGTTTCCTTGACGGTGAAGAAGCTCTCGTCCGCGCCGTAAGCTCCTATGCAGAGCGTTTTCCGCTCCTCCGGCTGCTCGGTCAGCGGCAGCGACTTCGGGAGATAAACGTTCGCCAACTCAAAAAATCTGCCCGCCGCGTGGTCGGTTTTTACGTTGTCCGCAATGACGTTTATCATACACGGCGCCATTACCGTGCGCATTATCGAGAGATTGTCCGTGATCGGATTCAGCAGCTCGACAACGGTGCGGCGCGGATCGTTGTCGGGGAGCATTATCATATCAAGCTCGCGGCGTGAGTACATCGCGAGAGTCTGTACCTCGTAATAACCCTCGGCGCAGAGGAATTTCTTCGCGGCGAGCTCCTTGGTCTGGATGAATGAAAGTCCGCCGTTCGTTACCTTTGCGCTGTCGAGGAACGTCGGTACAACGTGCGAGTATCCATACTCGCGGATGACCTCCTCGGCTATATCCTGATAATGCTCAACGTCGGTTCTCCAGCGCGGCACGGTAACGGTGAGTGTTTCTCCGTTCTCCGCAACGCCGAATTGCAGCGACTTCAGAATACGCACGATATCCTCCTGCGGAACCTCGATCCCAAGCACGGAATTTATCTTGCTCACGGTCACGTCGAATACCGTTCTGTTCGCGTCCTCGCCCGCGTTTACGTCGATATGGGTCGCGCCGACCGCAGCTATTCCGAGCGTCTGCACGAGATTGAGCGCTCTTGCCATTCCGCGCTCCACGCCGTACTCGTCAACACCCTTTTCGTAACGTGCGGCGGCGTCGGTATGCATACCGAGTGCGCGCGCGGTCTTGCGCACGTTGTCGCGGCGGAACTTGGCACACTCAAACAAGACCTCGGTGGTAGTCGGCTTTATCTCGGAATTGAGACCGCCCATTACTCCCGCCAGTCCGACTGCCTTAACCTTGTCGCAGATAAGCAGATTATCGGGCGTGAGCAAGCGCTCCTTCTCGTCGAGCGTGGTGAGCTTTTCGCCATCCTTTGCGCGGCGGACGATTATCGACCTGCCGTCAAGTGTGTCCATATCGAACGCATGCATAGGCTGACCTATCTCCAGCAGAACATAGTTGGTAACGTCGACTATCGCGTCAATCGACGAAAAACCGCACACGGAAAGCCTGCGCTTCATCCACTGCGGGCTTTCAAAGTGCTTAACGTCATATACATAGTGACCGAGATAGCGAGGGCACACGTCGGGAGCTTCAACGGTTATCGTGGTCTCGGAAGCGGTCCTGTCGGTGCAGTCATAGCTGTAATCGGGCTCTTTAAGCGGCTTGCCGAGGAACGCCGCGACCTCGCGCGCTATTCCCAGAACACTCTGACAGTCGGGACGGTTCGCGGTTATCGAAATATCGAAAACGTAATCGTCCAGTCCGAGCGTGGTCTTGATATCTTCGCCGACATTTGCGTCCTCGGGAAGTATAAGTATACCGTGAACCTCCGCGCCCTTTATCCAATTTTCGTCAACGCCGAGCTCCTCGCCCGAACACAGCATTCCGTAGCTCATCATATCCGCCATTTTGCGCGGAGCTATCTCTATTCCGCCCGGTAATTTAGCTCCGACCACCGCAGCGGGAACTTTAGCTCCCTTAAGCACATTGTCCGCGCCCGTCAGAATAACGTTGTCCGCACCAAATTCGCCGCAGTTGACGTGGCAAATGCAGAGGTGAGTACCCTCGTACTTCTCGATAGACGTTACCTCTCCTACAACTACCTTTTCGATATCCTTGCCGAGATATATCGTCTCCTCGACCTCGAAGCCCGCGCCGAACAGCTTGTCCTCAAGCTCCTGCGCCTTGACATCTATATCTACATAATCCTTTAACCAGCTAAATAATATCTTCATTCCCATTCACCCCTTTAGTTATATAAATTAACCCTTAAACTGCTGAAGCAGATCGAGATTATTCTCAAAGAACAGACCCATATTCGGGATACCGTATTTCAGCATAGTAATGCGCTCTATGCCGATACCGAAAGCCAGACCCGAATATTCCTCGGGGTCGATACCGCAGTTTTCGAGCACCTTTTTGTTGACTACTCCGCCGCCGAGCACCTCTATCCAGCCTGTGCCCTTGCACAGCGGACAACCCTTGCCGCCGCACTCGAAGCAGCTCACGTCGACCTCAACCGACGGCTCCGTGAACGGGAAGTACGACGGGCGCAGACGCGTCTTTGTGCCGCCGCCGAATATCTGCTGAACGAACCTGTCCAGCATACCCTGCAAATCACACAGCGTAATGCCCTTGTCGACTACCAGACCCTCCATCTGTGAGAACATAGGCGAGTGCGTAGCGTCGCTGTCCGAGCGGAACACCTTACCCGGCACAAGCACCTTGATAGGCGGCTTTTTCGCGTCCATGGTGCGTATCTGTCCGGGGGAGGTGTGTGTTCTCAGCAATAGGTCCTCGGTCAGCCAGAACGTGTCCTGCATATCGCGCGAGGGGTGATCCTTCGCGACGTTCAGTCTCGTGAAATTGTGATCGTCGTCCTCGATCTCGGGACCCTCGTAGATATCAAAGCCCATACCCGCGAAAACCTCGATCATCTCCTGCTTTATGAGCGTTATCGGGTGAAGATTGCCCGGAGCGCGTTTCAGCGCGGGCATTGTAACGTCCACAGTCTCGCGCTCGTAGCGACGCTCCAGCTCGCGCTGCTTTATCTCCGCCTGTTTGGTCTGATACAGCTCCTGTGCCCACACGCGCACGTCATTCACAGCCTTGCCGAACAGCGGCTTCTCCTCGGGCGGAACGCTCTTCATTTCCTTCATCAATCCCGAGATAACTCCCGTTTTTCCGAGATAGCTCTGCCAGAATTCCGACAGCTGAGCGCCGTCCTTGACATCGGCGATCTTCGATTTTACCTGCTCCTTGATCTCACTGAAATCTTTCATAGTATCCCCTTTCTTCCAAAAACAAAAAATCCGTCCCAAAAATGGGACGGAATAATTATCCGCGGTACCACCCAAATTCGGAGCGAACGCTCCGCACTTGAAAACCTTAACGCGGTAAATACGGCTCTGCTTACTTTCTCGCAGGCAACTCCCATGCTGAAATTCACACCTCGCCCGACAGAGCGCTCTCAGCCCATAGACGCTCATTCTCTGAAATCGGATTTCCGAAATGCTACTTACACATATTCACAGTCATTAAATGCATTATAACATCTTTTTCCGAGTTTGTCAAGTACTTTTGCACAACAATTTTATTTACCGCCGCGGAGCTTGTCAAGCGCCTCGGAAAGCCGTCCCGCAAGCGGCGGCGCATATTTTTCGCACAGCTTTATCTCGTTGTCGATCACCCTCAGAAACTCCTCTTTTCCGATAACGCAAAAGTCGCATTCACCCTCGCAAACACCCTCGATAATATGCTCCTCGAAGTAGAATTTTCCGTCGGCGATACCGTATTCGCGTGTTTCAAGCGGTCCGAAACACAGCTGACTTATTATTGGAAGCCTGTCGCTGCCGCCGACCTTCTCGGGGAATATTATATGCAGCCACGTATCGACCCAAAATCTGTCCATGATACCCCTCAGCCGACCGTTTTCCAAAGCAGTCTCGAGCCCTCGAAAACGCACCCGACCTCGCCGTTCGCCGACAGCCACGAAAGATAGCTCCGCGCCGTCGAGCCGATAAGCTCGTACTGCATAAGATACAGCTTTATGCCGAACTCCACAAACAGCCCCTCTATCAGCCCGTCGATAGTCAGCGGCGTTTCGAGCAGTCTCTTTATCACCGCGGCGACCTCGTGAACGTTGCGTATATTTTCCTCCGCAAGCTCCGCGATACTCGTCAGCGGCTCGGAATGTGACGGTATGAATAAGTTCCCCTCGAACGCTTTCAGCCGCTCGAGCGACCGCAGATGCTCGGCGATATCGTACAGGAACGATATCTTATACCGTTCGATAACGCTTTTGTCGACCGCGCAGTCCGCCGTGAACCACACGCCGTCGCCCGTCTTGAACGCCGCCTGCTCGAAATCGTGACCGTCAATATGCTCAAAGGTCAAGCCCTCGGGCAGGGCGCTTTCCGTTAATTCGGCGCACTCGCACGTCTTTGCCATAACGAATTTGGAGCGCATTTCCCTCATCGGATAACCCCCGAACAGCGTGACGGGCTGTAAATAGGAATACCGCAGAACGGACGCGCAGACCCCCGGAGCGTATATCCCGCAGTCCGTCCGCTCGCGGAGCGCCGAGCAGCCGCCCGTGTGGTCGGCGTGTGAGTGCGTACAGAACACCTTATCGAGCGTCCAGCCGCGCCCGGTGATAAGGCGAAGTATCACCTCAGCCGCGCCGCTGTCGCCGCCCGCGTCTATCAGGCAGCACCGCCCGCCGTACTCGTAAACTCCGATATTGGTCGGCGCGGCAATATAATAGGTATGCGCCCCGACCTGCTTTAATTCGTACATTTTTTCATCTCCGAATAACGCGTTATTTCAGCTCAACGACGGTAACTCCCGCCTCGCCCTCGCCGTAAACGCCGAGCCGAAAGCTCTTGACGGGCATTCTGCGCAGCGCGGCGTGTACCGCCTCGCGGAGCGCTCCCGTACCCTTGCCGTGAATTATAACGACCTGAGACAGTCCCGACATTATAGCGCTGTCGATAAACCGCTCGACCTCCATAACGCCGTCGTCTCCCATATAGCCGCGGATATCCAGCTCCATTCCGCCGCGGCGGTTCATATTCGAGGTGACCGACTTCTTTATCTTGCCCGTCGGCTTTGGCCGGTCCGATCCGGACCTATCCTTTTTCTCGACAAGGCGGAGATTTTTCGCGTTGGTCTTGACCCTCATAGAGCCGACCTGAACATAGCACTGCCCCTGCATATTCGGCACGGAGAGCAGACTGCCCTCGCGTCCGGTATCGGCGAGCTTGACCGTGTCTCCCTGCTTGAACGGGCGCGGCGGCACGTAATTCTCAAGCTTTTTCTCTATCACGGGATTAGCCTCGTCCTGCAATTTGTTTAATCTGTTGCCGACCTTGGACTTAGCGTCGGAAAGCCCCTTGCGGAGCGCCTCCTTGTCCTTTGCCTTTTTCAGCTCCTCAAGCTCGTTCAAAAGCATATTGGACTGCATACGCGTCTGCTCGATTATCGACATCGCGCGCTGACGGGCGTTTTCAAGCTCCTTTTCCTTTTGAGCCTCAAGCTCGGAGAGCTTCTGCTTCAGTTCGCTCTCGGTGAGCTTTGCGTTGCGCTCGGACACGGCTACGCTCTCGCGAAGCTGTTCGAGCTCCTTGCGCGACTGTTCGAGTTGATCGATAATTTTCTCGAAACGGCGGTTCTCGGTGCTTACAAGCTCCTCCGCGCGTGAGATAACATAGTCGCTCATACCGAGCTTTTTTGTTATCGCGAACGCGTTTGACTTGCCAGGAACGCCGACTATAAGCCGATATGTGGGCTTTAACGTCTCCACGTCGAACTCGCAGCTTGCGTTCTCCACGCCGTCCGTTTCAAGCGCGAACATCTTGACCTCCTGATAATGCGTAGTAGCGAGAACCTTCGCGCGGTAGCTTTTAAGCTGCGTGAGTATCGAAACGGCGAGCGCCGCGCCCTCTACGGGGTCGGTGCCGCTGCCGAGCTCGTCTATCAGCACGAGCGAATTCTCGTCCGCCGCGTCGATTATTTTAATTACGTTCGTCATATGCGAGGAGAACGTCGACAGGCTCTGCTCTATGCTCTGCTCGTCGCCGATATCAACGTAGATACGGTCAAAGCAGCCTATCACAGAGCCATCGCCCGCGGGTATCATCAATCCGCACTGCGCCATTAACGTCAGCAGACCCACTGTTTTTATCGCGACGGTCTTGCCGCCCGTGTTCGGTCCCGTGATTATAAGGCAGTCATACTTATCGCCTATCTCCACGCTTATCGGCACGGCGAGGTCACGGTCGAGCAGGGGGTGACGCGCGTTGTTCAGTATCACCTTGGGCTGCTCAACTATTTTCGGCGTGACCGCGCGCATCTTCGCGCCTAAATTCGCCTTTGCGAAGTACAGCTCGAGTATCTGCGACAGCCTGAAATTCTCCGCGATAGCCGCCGAATTCTCGCCGACCTTCGCGGACATCTCGCGCGTTATCCGCTCTATTTCTGCCTGCTCGCGCGCTTTCAGTACACGTATCTCGTTGTTAGCCTCGACTACGCTCATAGGCTCGATAAAGAACGTCTGCCCCGTCGCCGAGGTGTCGTGAACGAGACCCGGAACGTCGTTCTTGTGCTCGCTGCGAACGGGCACTACATAACGCCCGTCGCGCATAGTGACCACCGCGTCCTGCAAATAAGAACGCGTGTTCTTGTTCTTTATCATGCTGTCGAGCTGCTCGCGGATATTCAAACCCTGACGGGTAATGCGCTTGCGTATCGAAGCAAGCTCCGCGCTCGCCGCGTCGGACATCTCCTCCTCGGAGAGAATGCTCTCCGAAATTCGCCGTTCAAGTGCTTTCACGGGAACGAGCCCGCGGAAATACTCCGCGATAGAGCTTTCCATATTCTCGCACTGCGAGAACCAGTCGCACAGCGCCGCAGTTTCGCGGAGCACCGCCGCCGTGTCCAGCAGCTCGCGGAACGAGAGCATACTTCCCGTCTCCGCACGTTTGAGCGAACCCGAGATGTCCTTTATCTTCCTAAACGCGGGCGTGCCGAATTTCGCGGACAGCGTGAACGCGTCATCTGTCTTTTTCAGCTCCTCGGTTATCCTCGCATAGTCCGTGACAGGATTCAGCTTTAACGCGCTCTCGCGGCAGCCGTCGCTTACCGTCTGCTCCGCGAGAAGCTCCAGTATTTTGTCCAGTTCCAGTTTTTTGTAATATTTATTCATAGCTTATACCTCATTTGTATTTTCCGCATGATTTACATTCGCTGTCAAGTTTTCTGTTTACATAGCCGCAATTTTTGCAGCACCACTCGTCCGCGCTGCCGATAGGATTTTTCGCCCTATGTATCTTCCACAAGCGCATATGCCTCAATCTGCCGCCGCCAAGCCGCTCGTTAAAAAAGGCAAGCTGATACGTGGAATAAATCAGCAGAGCGACGCTGAAAAAATTAAACGTCAGTATAAACAGTTTCACAAACTCGCTCGAACAAAACATCAGCGCCTCGACGGAACCGTCCTTTTCAAGAAACACAGCCGCGCACACTCCAAGACCGCACAAGGACAGCACGATAAACATTATCGAAAAGCCTGTCCCCAAAGCATTGGACACGGTCGTGTCTTTTTTTGCGGCAGGCAGAGGATCTTGCGGTATTTGGCTTTGATTTTCCGAAATATACCTGCTTATTCCCGCATTGTTCCAGATACCTCGATAATAATCCGGCTCGTGCCTCAGCGGCTCACATTCCTCCAGAAATTCCCAATAATCATTGCACTTCATCGCCTTATCAAAGTAAAAGCGATATATCTCACGCTCTCTGCGCTCCTCATCCGTAAGGCTCTCGAGAAAATCGGGCGGCGGCGCAGACGTGTTGTCCGCGGGAAAAACGTTCAGGGAGAGCAGCAGCACAATAACGGCATACACAAGCTGCCCCGCAAAAGCAAGCACCGATAAAACAGCGGCAAACTTAGGCGTTGTCCGCGACTTCTTATCGACCGAGCTGTCGAACCTCAGACGTTTAAGCACGTTGAGCGCCGTGGTTTTCTGTCCGCAGGCGCTGCACGTTCCGTCAAAATTATCATCGAGCGGCTCATAGCAAAGCGCGCAGTATTTTTTCGCGAGATAATTTATTTCCTTGTCCGGCATTATATCACCTCAGCTTATATCAAGCCCTTATAATACTCCAGCGCAGTAAAACTCCGCTCCGTCCGATACAGAAAATAGTCCTCCGTTATCGCCGAGAGCTGCTTTTCCGCTTCGCCGCCTATCGTGAACTTAAAGCACCGTTCAAGCGGCGAAAACACCGCGCACCGCATAGCAAACAGCGTTTCGGGGAACAGCTTTATATGCTCCCCCTCGTATTCGGGATTGATACAGTTCGCGCAGAGGAGCATTGCCTTCCGCGGAAGAAAGTACATTCCGCGCCCGCAGTCGTATTCGCCGCAGTTATCGCAGGCAACGAGATTTGGCACAAAGCCTATCATAGAGCTGTACCGCAGCTCGAACGCGCTCTTGACCGCATTCAGCGAGCGGCTCTCCCCCGCGTGAAGTATCTCAAACAGCGCGATCGCGAAAAACCGCACCACGCTATCACGCGAGTGCTCCGCCTGAACCTGCTCGCTTGGGGTGCAGTACTTCACCGCCTGCGCGAAATACGAAGCAAGCGCAAGCTTTCCGATATCGCTCCCAAGCTCGTGAAACCCGAATTTCGGCTTTGCGGAGTTGACCGTATACCGCAGCTTAGTCTTGTTAAGACAGAACGTCGAATACGAAAACAGCGCCGCTGACGACAACAGGTTACTGTTGATTTTTTTTGCCCCGTGAGCCGTCGCCTCGACCACTCCCTGCTCGTCGGTAAGTATGTCGATAAAGCAGCTGTTCTCGCCTATCTCGCGCCTGCCAATCACTATGCCGTCGTAGGTTACAAGCACACCCTCACCCCTGTATTTGCGCTAAAAATTTTGCCACACCGTCGTTGTCGTTGGTATCGGTGACGAACTCCGCCGCCGCCTTTACCTCGTCCAGAGCGTTCCCCATTGCGACCCCCGTGCAGTATTCAAGCATTTCAAGATCATTATAATCGTCGCCGAACGCCAGAATTTCCTTTGGGCTTGCCCCCAGACAGCCGCAGATATGCTCCAGCGCATTCCTCTTAGTCGCCTCGGTATGCGCGAACCTGCGCCATATCTCGCCGCGGAACGAGAGCGCTCCGCAGTCGGGAAGCTCGGCGGCGATCTTCTCCGCGTCCTCCCCGCGCTCCACCTCGGCTGTTACCTTGTAGGCGGATTGACAAAAATCCGAAAAATCATCATAAATCACATTATCAACAGCCACATACCATGAAAAATCGCAGTCGGGCTTGTAGTTCCAGTAGTATCCGAGGTCGGTCTCTATCGTTATCTCGCACTTTCCGTCAGAAAGCTCAAAGCACCGCTTGATAATATGACGCACACTCTCCGCGGAAAGCTGTCTGTTGAACAGCGTTTCGCCGTTACGCTCGACCAGCGCGCCGCCGTTCGATATCAGTATATCGGGCTGCACGGCGGCTATGTATTCACGCATAGCGCCCGCAGACCTCGCCGTTGAAAACGCGATAAGAGCGCCGTCCTCACGCGCCCTTTTCAGCGCCGCGAGGTTTCCCGGAGATATCTTCTTTTCGGAGTTCAGCAGTGTGCCGTCCAGATCGAGTACTATCAATTTATACATAAACGCTCCTTTCGCATAATACATTACGCTTTAAAAAATTCCTCCCCCAAAACCGCCTTGAATTTCGGCAGCACGCCTATCTTGTTGTCGATATGTCCGTAGTTCTGGCACATATCATAGCTCGGCAGCGTGTTTCCCTCGACCAGCACGGGCTTGTCGGGCGTTATCGCGACGTCCCAGCCTATATAGCCGACCTGCGGAAACACCGCCGCCGCGCGCCTGCACAGCTCCACAGCCTCGTCAAACAGCGGTATCTCAAAGCCGTCGAACACCGTTTTCGTGAACGGATGCAAGGCGTAATACTCACCCGTAGCGTCGCAGAACGCGGGCTTGCGGATAATTCCGTCATCGCCTACCGAGACGTACATTCCCCCGCTGCATATGTTATCCACGCAGTTGGTGCCGTTGCTCATACGCACAAGCGCGTACATAAAATGCGCCCCGCCTTTCCAATACAGCGTGACTATTCGTATAGTGTTTATCGACGACGGCGACAGCAAATTCATCCTTTCGTGCTGAACAAGCTCGTCCTCGACAAGGTACTGCTTGTTACCGCAGAGCCGCTCATACATCGCCGCAAAGTCGGTATCGGCGGTTATCTCCTCACGCGAGATACCGCTGCCGCCGAAGTCGTTGGTGTGCTTGGCGAATACGGTTTTCTTATCCGTACAGAAGCGTTCCAGCTCCTCCGCTCCGACGTTCCGCAGGTCGATAAAATCACGCCCGATATACTCGCGGAACCGTTCGTTGAACTCCGCCTTATCGTCGAAATAATGAAAATACTCGCGTGAATTGAGACGGTGCGATATCGCGGAATTGTCGTTCATGGTCATAAACGTGCGGCGCTTTTTCCCGCGTATCAGCGCGAACCCGAATACGTGATAATCCTGATACCCCACGCCGTAACGGAAAATGCACCATATCATATCGAAAAACATCACGAAACGGTTAGCTCCCGTTTCCTTGTGTATCAGCTCTATCTGCTTGAACATGCGCTTAAAGCTGCCGCCGAAAAGACGCCTGAAAAATATTTTTATCCTGTTCATTTTAACGCTCCCAAAAGTTACTTCCGTTTGTTATTATAGCATTTTATCGCGGAATTTGCAAGTATATTTGCGAAAAAAGAAAACCGCCCCGAAAATTCCTCGGAGCGGTTTTTGCATCAAATCATTTATTCGGTGATAACGCGCACAGCGGTTCTGAAGCCCGCGTAAAAGCCGCGTCTCTGCGCGTCGTCGCAGATCTCGAGGAACCTGCTCTCAAACTCCTCTATCTGCTGCGGCGACATATCGAACATCTTTTCGATACTGGTTATCTTGATGTTGTCGCTTGCCGTGTGCTCGGGGAGCTTCACCGTGAATTCTCCCTCGCAGTATGCGTTGTAAATTACCTCTAAAATACCCATTATAAAATTTCCTTTCTTAAAATACTTGACAAGAAAGCTATCTAATGGTATAATAGATTTTAGATAGGATTTTCCTGTCGGGTTTGATAAGCTGTTGTTTTCTTTGGTTGGATGGCAACAGCTTATTTTTTTAGTTTTTCGTAGATTTCCCTAATACCCTGTCTCAATATCTCGGATTTGGATAATCCGGTTTTCTCCGAAATAAAATCGAGCCTTTTGATATCCTCGTCCGAAACACGTATTTTAACAGTTGAATGTTTAGGGTCGTCGGTGGGTCTTCCCATTCGCGGACTCATTTCATCACCTCACTTTTGTTCGCACCTATATAATAACATAAGTACGAACAAATGTCAATACAAAATGCATATTTTGTACAAATGCACAATCAACGCATATCTATTTTGTGCAAAAAGACTTTGCACAAAAACATGCATGAAATAACTTGACAAGAAAGCTATCTAATGGTATAATAGATTTTAGATAGGATTTTCCTGTCGGTTTTGATAAGCTGTTGCGTTCTTTGCGAAGGTGGGCAACAGCTTATTTTTTTTGCTCCAAAAGGAGACGAATTCCTTGACGGATAGCTTCGGTTCTGGTAATATTATGCTCCTCGCAATACTTCAACAGCTCCTCGTGTTCGGTCTTGTCAAAGCGCACCTTTACGTTTATATCCTTGGGATTGTCCGATTTTGGTCTGCCTGTTCTCGGAGACACATCTTCACCTCTTTCCGTGTTCCTTGATAATATTATACTAAAAGCCCCACGAAAAGTCAAGTGCTTTTTAGAAAATCGTATTATTATATAAAAAAATGTGCGATCTTTTGTAGAAATTTGCTAAAAATCGGGTTTCCAAAGGGACCGGTCCCTTTGGCGGGGGCGCGGGGGCAGAGCCCCCGCACTCGATTTATTACTGCCAAAAAAGGGCTGCCAAAATTGGCAGCCCCAAAGAAAAGGGAGCGGGATATCCGGTCGAAAGCCGACAGCAAAAGCCGCTGACCCTTGACCGTCTTATACGTTGAACAGCAGCTCGTCGTAGGTCGGGTACGGCCAGTACTCCTCGCCGACGATAGTCTCCAGCTCGTCCGCGACAGCGCGCAGGCTCTGCATATCCGCGAACACCTCGTCGTGATAGTAACGCGCCTTAGCCTCCTCGCCGTCAATGGACTGCGCCTTGACTACCGCGTCGGACAGCGCGTGAGTCTTATCGCTCAGCGCAACGGTAAGCTCGTTGACCTTCTGCGTCATCTCGGTCTCGACGGTCGGTTCAACGCCTATCGCCTTCTTGCTCGCCGCGATATCGCATACGTCCTTCGCAAACTTCATTACCGCGGGGAGAATTTCGGTCTTAGCCATATCCGCAGCGGTGAGCGCCTCGATATTGATGACCTTAGAATAATTCTCGAGCAGTATCTCCTGTCTCGCGTGCAGCTCGATCTCGCTGTATACGCCGAACTTCTTGAACAGGTCGATATTCTTCTGCGCGGTAAGGCACGGAATAGCGTCGACGGTGGATTTCAGGTTGAGCAGTCCGCGCTTCTCGGCTTCTACGGGCCATTCGTCACCGTAGCCGTTGCCGTTGAATATAACGCGCTTGTGCTCCTTGATAGTCTTTACAAGCAGATCGTGAAGCTCCTCGTTGAAGTTCTCCTTAGAAACGCCCTCCAATTCGTCCGCGAACTCTGTAAGCGCGTTTGCTACTATGGTGTTGAGTATCGTGTTCGGACCCGCAACGTTGAGGTTGGAGCCCACCATTCTGAATTCGAACTTATTGCCCGTAAACGCGAACGGAGAGGTTCTGTTTCTGTCGGTGCTGTCCTTCGGGAACTCGGGAAGCGACGATACGCCGACGTTGAACATCTGCTTGCCCGCGCCCGTGTACTCCTTGCCCTCTACAAGCGCGTCAACAACGGCTTGCAGCTCCTCGCCGAGGAAAATAGAGATGATAGCGGGAGGCGCTTCGTTCGCGCCCAGACGGTGATCGTTACCGGGGCTTGCTACGGACAGTCGGAGCAGATCGGAATACTCGTCGACAGCCTTGATTATCGCCGCGAGGAACGTCAGAAACTGCGCGTTCTGCATGGGCGAGCGTCCGGGATTGAGCAGGTTCTGACCGTCGTCGGTGGACAAACTCCAGTTGTCGTGCTTGCCCGAACCGTTAATGCCCGCGAAGGGCTTCTCGTGCAGCAGGCAGACAAGATCGTGCTCGAGAGCGATCTTCTTCATCAGCTCCATGGTGAGCTGGTTCTGGTCGGTAGCGAGGTTTGCGGGCGCGAATATCGGCGCGTTCTCGTGCTGCGACGGAGCGACCTCGTTATGCTTGGTCTTGGAGGTTATGCCGAGCCTCCACAAATGCTCGTCGAGATCCTTCATATAATCGGCAACGCGTTCCTTTATCGAGCCGAAATAGTGGTCGTCAAGCTCCTGCCCCTTGGGAGCGGGAGCGCCGAACAGCGTTCTGCCCGTGAAAATAAGGTCCTTTCTCTTATCGTAAGTCGCCTTGTTGACGAGGAAGTACTCCTGTTCCGCGCCGACGGTAGCGACAACGCGCTTTGTGGTCTCGTTGCCGAACAGGCGGAGTATACGCAGAGCCGCGTCGGATACCACGTCCATGGATCGCAGCAGCGGGGTCTTTTTATCAAGCGCCTCGCCCGAATACGAATAGAACGCGGTGGGAATGTACAGCGAGCCCTCCTTTACGAACGCGTAGGAGGTCGGGTCCCAAGCCGTGTAGCCGCGCGCCTCGAACGTCGCTCTGATACCGCCCGACGGAAAGCTCGACGCGTCGGGCTCGCCCTTGATAAGCTCCTTGCCCGAAAACTCCATAATCACCGTGCCGTCGCCCATCGGCGAGATGAAGCTGTCGTGCTTCTCGGCGGTGATGCCCGTCATCGGCTGAAACCAGTGCGTATAGTGGGTCGCGCCCTTTTCGATCGCCCAGTCCTTCATTGCCGCCGCCACTACGTCGGATATCGAGCTGTCAAGCTCCTTGCCCTCCGCAATGGTCTTTTTCAGCGTCTTGAACACGTTCTTCGGCAGGCGCTGCTTCATCGTCTCCTCGTTGAACACGTCGATACCGAACTGGTCCACAACATTAAATTTCTCTTCCATTGTCCCTTTCCTCCCTGAGTTCTTAAAAATAAAAACGGCGTTTTGAGTGCAGTTATCCCGTACCCGAAACGCCGTTGTTTCTTACAGTTATTATTATAGCCGATAAATCGCCTTTTGTCTACTGTTTTCTTGCACAAATTATAAAAATATTTGCGCGGATTTCACAGCACCTTGCACAATCAAATGCAATTCACCGTTCAAAATAATTCTTTTTAAAGGCTTATCCGATATAAAATCCGCCGATTTTGCAAGTTGAGAAGTACAGACTTTCACAATTACTTGTTGAACATATCCTTGATCTTATCGAAGAACGACTTGCGTTTTTCATAATTCTTCTCTTCAAGGGTATCCTCGAATGCTTGCAGCGCCTCTTTCTGCTTTTTGTTGAGGTTCTTGGGAACCTCGACGTTTATCTTGACCATCTGGTCTCCCCTGTCGCCCTCGGAGCGCTGAAGCTTCTGAACGCCCTTTCCGCGCAGTCTGAACACCGTGCCCGGCTGAGTTCCCGCGGGAACGTTATAGCTCACCTTGCCGTCGATAGTCGGCACCTCTATCTCCGCGCCGAGCGCCGCCTGCGCGTATGTTATCGGGAAGTCTATCCAGATATTGTAATCCTCGCGTTCGAAAACGGGGTCCTTGCGCACTGAGATACGTACCTTGAGGTCGCCGCGCTGACCGCCGTTCGTGCCGACGCTGCCCTGTCCGCGAACGTTGAGGGTCATTCCGTCGTCGATACCGGCGGGCACCTTGACGGAAACCGTCTTCTTCATCGTCGTCTTGCCCGAGCCGCCGCACTTTCCGCACGGACTTTCTATAATCTTACCCTTGCCGCCGCACTTAGAGCACGGTCTCTGCGACTGCATCATACCGAACATACTGCGCTGCTGAACCGTAACGTAGCCCCTGCCCTTACAGTCGGGACAGGTCTTTGTGCTTGTGCCCGCCTTTGCGCCGGTGCCGCTGCACTCGGGGCAGTCCTCCGTCCTGTTTATCGTGATATCGTGCGAAACGCCCTTGCACGCCTCCATAAACCCGATCTCAAGCTGCACCGCGATATCCGCGCCGCGTCGCGGAGCGTTCGGATTAGACGAACGTCCGCCGCCGAAGCCGCCCATACCTCCGCCGAAAATGTCCGCAAAGATATCGCCCAGATCCACGCCCTCGAAACCGCCCGTGAAGTTAGCTCCGCCGCCGTAGCTCGGGTCGACGCCCGCGTGACCGAACTGGTCGTACTTCGCGCGCTTTTCGGGATCGCTCAGCACCTGATTTGCTTCGTTGACCTCCTTGAACTTAGCCTCCGCCTCGGGATCGTCGGGGTTCAGATCGGGATGGTACTGCTTGGCAAGCTTACGGTACGCCTTCTTTATTTCCGCGTCCGAAGCGCCCTTTTGCAGTCCCAGCACCTCGTAATAATCTCTTTTCTCTGCCATAACCTTGTCTCCTTATTTCAAAGGCAAAAGCTCGCACCGCTCGCTTCGCTGCACTTCGGCAACACCCGCTTGCTTGCGGCTTCTGCCGCTGCGACTGTATTACCTTGACTTTTATCAAACACGCCCAAATGTGCCGCCGTTAATAATCAAAAAGATCGGGATCGACCATTGGCACGATAAGCTCGCAGATCTCGCCGCTCTCGTCAAAGCCCCAGTAGCTCTGATAAAAGCCGTCGCCGAAGCCCGAGCTTATCTGCACCATTCGCTCGCCGCTGTCGGGGTTCGTCCACTCTATGAAATCGCCACCCTCGCGTTGGTAAGCGGGGAGCTTTTTGTCGCTTTCCTCAAAGAACGCTTGAAAATAATCGTCATAATGATTCTTTCCTGGGTTTTCCTTATGCCATTTACCGAGAAAATCTGCGTAATTCTTCGCCGCGCCCGCGTCGATAAAGCACATCATTCCCGCGTCTACGGGGAAGCCGTGCATAACGCCGTCCTTACACTTAGCGGCAGCCGTCTCCTCCTCGGACTCCGCCAGCTCGTAGCGCACCGCCTCAGAATCCTTTATCTTCAGACGCGCCGTACACATTCTTATGCCTACATATTCGTTACGGCAGATAGCTACCTCGGCGGGATAACTGCCGCTCGGTATCTCACGTTTAAGTACGGGCGCAATAACATGCTCGCCGAACATATAGCACAGAGGATCGGCGACGATGACCTTTCCGCTCGGTACATCAACCGTGCCGACCGTAAGGTAAAATCGCGTTTCCGTCTTGACAAACTGCCGCGCGATCTTATCGGCGTCAACCTCGATTTGACTAATGTACTTCAGGTTGCGCTCGAAAACCGCCTGAAAATTTTCCCTCGCGTTGAAATGAACAATAAAATCAGCCATTTTGAACGCCAATTCTATCGCCTCGTCCTTGTCCGCAGGAAACTCGTCAAAACCGCTGAAAACCGCGTTGCAGTCGGTGCTCTCCTCGTCCTCAAAGCCTCCGGCGATACCGATAAGATTCTTTCCGAGAGTGCTCTTTTTGAACTTGAACACGAAAAAAATCCTGTCACCGTTCCGATCGTCCCTTATCGCAAACGCAAACCCAATCTTCTTCGGCGGCTTGCCGTCCATCTCATCCTGTTCGGAAAGCCATTCGCACAGCGCTTTCTGCGCGATATCTCTCTGCTTTTCGTTCATATAAATCCTTTCAAAATCGGCAAATACACCGTGTGATAATGCACGGTGTACCGCCTTAATTACTGAAATTACTTCTCGGTAAACTCTACGTCGACCGCGCCGTCGTCATTGCCTCCGTTATCCTCCGGAGCGGCTCCTGCCGCGCCCGCCATATCCTCGGGATTACCGCCGTTCGCCTGGTATACCTTGCCCGCAACCTCGTAGAACGCGTTCTGGAGCTCCTCCTTAGCTTTCTTGATAGCCTCGATATCGGTTCCCTTAAGCGCTTCCTCGAGAGCCGCAATCTTCGGCTCTACCTTTTCCTTGTCCTCGGCAGTTACCTTGTCGCCGAATTCTGTCATGGACTTCTTCATCTGGTAAACCATGGAGTCCGCTTCATTGCGGGTGTCAACGTCCTCCTTACGCTTCTTGTCCTCAGCCGCGAACGCTTCAGCTTCCTTGACAGCCTTGTCGATATCGTCCTTGCTCATGTTGGTGGACGCGGTTATGGAGATATGCTGCTCCTTGCCCGTGCCGAGATCCTTTGCGGATACGTTTACGATACCGTTTGCGTCGATGTCGAACGTTACCTCGATCTGCGGTATTCCGCGGGGCGCGGGAGCGATACCGTCAAGACGGAAGTTGCCGATAGACTTGTTGTCCTTTGCGAACTCGCGCTCGCCCTGAAGTACGTTAACGTCAACGGACGGCTGATTGTCCGCGTAGGTAGTGAACACTCTGCTTTCCTTGGTCGGGATCGTGGTGTTGCGCTCGATCATTCTCGTGCATACGCCGCCCGCGGTCTCGATACCGAGCGACAGCGGAGTAACGTCGAGCAGTACGATACCCTGTACTTCCTTATTCAATACGCCGCCCTGAATGGACGCGCCGATAGCAACGCACTCGTCAGGATTGATACCCTTGAACGGATCCTTGCCGAGGAAGCTCTTTACTGCATCCTGAACGGCGGGAATTCTCGTAGAACCGCCGACAAGCAGTATCTTGTGAATTTCGTTCTTATCAAGACCCGAATCGGAAATAGCCTGCTTGAGCGGACCCATAGTAGCATCGACAAGGTCTGCGGTGAGGTCGTTGAACTTAGCTCTGGAGAGCGTGACGTTCAGGTGCTTGGGACCGTTTGCGTCCGCAGTGATATACGGAATGGAAATGTTTACGGTGGTGGAGTTGGAAAGCGCGATCTTCGCCTTTTCAGCCTCGTCCTTTAATCTCTGCATAGCAAATTTATCGTTGATAAGGTCGATACCGTCGGACTTCTTGAATTCCTCTCTCAGGAAGTCGATTATTCTCTGGTCGAAATCGTCACCGCCGAGGTGGTTGTTGCCCGCAGTCGCGAGTACCTCTTGAACGCCGTCGCCGATATTTATGACGGAAACGTCAAACGTACCGCCGCCGAGGTCGTAAACAACGATATTCTGATCCTCTTCCTTGTCAACGCCGTAAGCAAGCGCAGCCGCGGTCGGCTCGTTGATGATACGCTGAACGTTCAGACCCGCGATCTGACCCGCGTCCTTGGTAGCCTGACGCTGCGAATCGGTGAAGTAAGCGGGAACGGTGATTACCGCGTCCGTTACTTTTTCGCCGAGATACGCTTCCGCGTCGCCCTTAAGCTTCTGAAGTATCATAGCGGAAATTTCCTGCGGCGTGTACTTCTTGCCGTCAATATCAACCTTGTAATCAGAGCCCATGTGTCTCTTGATAGAGATGACGGTCTTATCGGGGTTCTGTACAGCCTGGTTCTTCGCGAGCTGACCTACAAGGCGCTCGCCGTCTTTTGTGAACGCAACTACCGACGGAGTTGTTCTGCTGCCCTCGGAATTCGTGATAACGGTGGGCTCGCCGCCCTCAATAACGGATACGCAGCTGTTGGTCGTACCCAAGTCAATACCAATAATCTTAGCCATAATATATTCCTCCTAAAGAAACTCTTTAAATTATTTATGTTAAAAGTTCAACGCGTTAAACGTCAAACTAGTTAGCAACACTTACCATTGCAAATCTGATGACCTTTTCGCCTATTTTGTAGCCCTTTGCGAACGTCTGGACCACCGTTCCGCTTTCAACGTCGGAGTTCTCCACGCGCTGAACCGCCTGATGATAATTCGGGTCGAACGCCGCGCCGTCGCTTGCAATCTCCTCAACGCCGAGATTTTTCAGCGTTTCCATGAAGCTGTCGTAAATCATACGAACGCCGTTTTTGTAATTCTCGTCGGTGCAGTCCGCCGTGAGCGCGCGCTCGAGATTGTCCATAACGGGCAGAAATTTCGAGGTCACGTTGGTGATTATCTCGGCTCTCAGCGCGTCCTTTTCGCGTGCCGAGCGCTTTCGGAAGTTGTCGTACTCCGCCATTGTCCGCACGAGCTGATCCTTTACCGCCGCAAGTTCCTCGGAGACCTTATCGCCCTCCGTTTCGGTTTCGGGCTGTTCAACTTCAACGTCGGTCTCCGCCGCCGTATCCTCGTTCAGCTCCTGCTCTAATTCTTCGTCATTTATCATTATCGCTGTCGTCCTCGCTTTCTATCTCGGGTACGCTTTCGCCTTCTCCCGAAAGCATCCGCGTTACCTTCTGACTTAAATATTCTATATATGGTATAACCTTTCGGTAGTCCAGTCTTATCGGTCCGATAATTCCGAGCGACCCCGCGGGCTTGCCGTCCTTGTAGTAACTCGCGCTCACCATTGCGCCGTTGGATATCGCGAACGTGCCGTTCTCCTCGCCGAACATAATGTTTATGCCCGAAAGCGCGTCGCCTAGCAAATTTGAAAGCTCGCTCTTGCGCTCGATAAACTTTATCACGTCCTGCATAGGAAATTCCGTACACGCTAGCAGATTAGCCTCGCCCATGACCTCCACGCTGTCGCGCATCATCTCCTCGGACAGCTCGTAAACCGCGTGAAGCAACGGAGCGAGCGACAGCATATAGCCGCCGAGCGCCGCGGCCAGACCGCCGATATACTCCTCGGACATATTCTCGAGGTTCACGCCGCGCAAATGCTCGTTCAGGAACTGCGTGAAGTCCGCCATCTGCTCGTTGGTCATATCGAACTCCATTCGGCAGACCTTGTTCTTGATTGCTCCGTTCGACGCTATCAGCAGCAGCACGTACATACGCTTTCCCGTCGGAATAACGTCGACCTTTGTGATAACGGAGAACTTCGACGCGTGATTGGTGGAAATTGCCGCGCATTTGGTTATCTCCGCGAGCGCGGTCGACGCGTTCTGTATAATGGCCTCGTCGGTGACGGCGCTGTCGCCGAGCAGTCTGTCGATCTCGCTTATCTTGTCGTTGTCGATAGGCTCGGGAGCCATAAGGTTCTCAATATAGTAGCGAAAGCCCTTATAGGTCGGCACTCTTCCCGCGCTCGTATGCGGGTGATCAAGATATCCCTCCTGCTCGAGAGCCGCCATGGTGTTGCGGATAGTCGCGGAGGAAACTCCTATCTCGGGCTTTTCCGATAAGGCCTTTGAGCCTATCGGTTCGCCCGTGCGGACATACTCGTCGATGATCGCAGACAATATTTTCGCCGCCCTTTTATCCACGACCAACACACCTTTCCTTCCTTTTGCTTGCGGGTTTTATCTCCGATTAGCACTCTAGCTCCCCGAGTGCTAATTATAATTTATCACATTTGAAAACATTTGTCAAGGGTTTTTGGAAAAAAACATCACAAACTCGTAATGTTTTTTTAATAATTCATTGTGCAATATTACTACTTTTGCCGAAAAAGGGCGGATTTATGCAAGTAGATAGTTTATAAATCTATTGCATTTCACAAGATAAAGTAGTATAATATAAATAACGATAGTTTCAAAAAGTAGGAGGAATATCCAATGGTGCAGCCCGCGCAAAAGGAAGTATACACGTTTGCCGATTGTCTGACATGGGACGAGCATGACAGGATCGAGATAATTAACGGATATGCTGTTATGATGGCACCGCCAAAGCGTATTCATCAAGAAATACTCACGGAAATAACGAGACAGCTAGCTAATTTCCTTGAAGATAAACCATGTAAAGTCTACCCCGCCCCGTTCGGTGTGCGGCCTTTTGAACAGAGCGGCGACACTCCCGACGATGTAGACACGGTAGTCGAGCCCGATATTTCGGTTGTCTGCGACCACAGCAAGCTCGACGACTACGGCTGCAAGGGCGCGCCAGATATGATAGTAGAGATACTTTCCCCGTCAACTCTGCGCCATGACCGCATTGTAAAGCTTGATCTGTATCAGCGCGCAGGCGTTCGCGAATACTGGATAGCCGACCCGCAGAGCCGCTGTATCGAGGTATACCTCCGTGACGAAAACAATTACCTAAAGCCGCACGAAGTATATACCGCGGCGGATACCGCAAAGGTAACGGTACTCAATGGCTGCACCGTAGAGCTTAGCAAGGTATTCCCCGAAGAGAAATAAACACAGCGGACAGAAAAACTGTCCGCTTTTTCTTGACAATTATAATTAAATATGCTATAATATTCACAAAACATTTTTTCGTGAACGGAGAACATTATGCACAAGGTACAGGTCAAGGGTATACTGAGCGCGAAAAACGGAATGAACGTCTACCGCGGCTGCACTCACGGGTGCATTTACTGTGACGCGCGAAGTGATTGCTACAATTTTACGCACGATTTTGAGGACATCGAGGTCAAGGAAAATGCTCCCGAGCTGCTTGAAAAGGCTCTCCGCGCCAAGCGGCGGCGCTGTATGATCGGCACGGGCGCAATGTGCGATCCCTATCTTCACGCTGAACGCGAGCTTGAGATAACGCGGCGCTGTCTGGAGATCATTCACAAGTACGGGTTCGGCGTTACCCTGCTCACCAAATCCGACCTGATAATGCGCGATATCGATCTGCTCGAAAAAATCAATATCGGCGCGAAAACAGTTGTGCAGATGACCCTCACAACCGCCGACGAGAAGCTTTGCCGTATCGTAGAGCCGAACGTCTGCACGACCGCGCGGCGGCTTGAAGTGTTGCTGGAGATGAAAAAGCGCGGCATACCGACCGTCATCTGGTTCACGCCACAGCTACCTTATATAAATGATACGGTCGAAAATGTCAGAAGGATTGTGGAAATGGGCGCAATGGCGGAAGTGCGCGGTATAATTACGTTCGGCATGGGACTGACCCTCCGCAGCGGCGACAGAGAGCATTATTACGCGCAGCTCGACCGTCACTTCCCCGATCTGAAGCAGCGCTATATCCGCGAATTCGGCGACCGCTACGAAATACCATGCCCGAATGGCAAAGCGCTTTGGGAAACGTTCGTTTACGAATGTGAAAAAAACGGTATCGAACGGCGTCAGGATAAAATATTTGCATATTTGGACGAGTTCCCCGAGCCGGAACAGATAACACTGGAAATATAAGGGAAAAAGGTTACAAAATAATAACAAATAATTACAGTTTCGTAACTTCTATTGACAATCAAAATACCATGATATATAATATAATTATACAGCAAAAATATCTTCACGCAAATACGGAAAAGAGGCTTACATCTTGAAAAAAATTTTAGCATTATTATCGGCAATTTCCATTATTATGACACTCGCGGGCTGCGAAAAGACAGATCTGCCTGTCATGAAGTCGTCGTCAAATCCCGCAAAGGAAAACATTTCTACCGAAAACACCGAGGAAAGCTCGCCGCCCGACAACACGGAAGTAACTCCGCCCGAGGGCTCTGATTTCCTGACAACGATATCAGCAAGCGAACCGCAAAGGCTTCTCCCCGAGGATATCCGGGAATACGTCGCCAATATCCACGAATGGGAATACGGAAACCGTCTTTATAACGGCGACGGTACATATGACTTCGACGAAAGATACTTCTCCGAATTTGTGGACGTTGAAACATCCGCCGTGCTCTGGCGCAATTACAACGAAAACAAAACGGTGCTCAACGAAAAATACGATCCCGATGCTGCTGTTGAGTTCGCCAAAGCGCATTGGGATGACGATCTTGACTTGTGTGCGCCGTTCATCTCACGGTGTCTGCGCGCGGGCGGTCTTTCGATTGGCTCGGACAGCTCCACGTCGCTTTGCCTTAAGCTTATCAATTCGGGACTTGGCTTCGGTCAGTTCGTGCCGATAAACGCGGACAAGACGGTATCACTGCCCGACTACGCCCGCGAGGGAGATATCGTTCAGACTTACTGCCCGTACGAGGGACTTATGCTTCATTCGCTGATATTCGTCGGCAACGACGAGAACGGAGATATGCGCGTGTGCTGTCATAATTACAGAAACAGCGGCACATACGCGTTCCACACAGACAGGCTCTGCTACGACTGCTCAACGCCGCTTACGGACGTATTTTACTTCCACTTCTACGGCGAGGACGAGGAGGTCTTTACGGGAAGCAAGGACGTTATGCTGTTCGAAAACAGCGGCTACAAATTCGACGAGACCTACGACCGGCGCGCCGCCGCCGACTACGCGGAATACCGCCCCGCGGACGGTCTCGGCGAATACGGTGCGCGCCACCTCACGAACTGCTTTCTCGCAGGCGGCATTTCGGTCGGATACCCGTTTCAGTCGGCACTGTTTATGCAGCTGCTGAAATCGCGGCTCGGTTCGGCGTACACTCTCCCCGTCAACCAAAACAGGACGGTGTATCTTCCCGACTTCGCCGAGGAGGGTGACGCATGCTTTATCTACTGCCCCGAGGACGCGATAATGTTTAGCTCGTTTCTGATCTCGGGAAAGGACGAATACGGCAGGATGACCGCTCACTCCTACGACCTGCTCAACAACGGACGTTCGGCATTCAAGGTCGACAGTATCTGTCCCGGTTGCGACTGCGAGGTCGACGAGGTGGTTTTCTATCACTTTGACGATTAAAGGTGATATCTTCTTATTTCGTTTTATAAAAAATTGCGGTGTCAAGCGTTTTTGCTCGACACCGCAATACTCTTATACCGCAAGCGCCTGTCAAAGCGCCGCCGTTATTTACTGTTTAAAAAAGCTCCAAGCTTTTTGTCCTCGGTACGGATATGCGATATCAAAATACCTATATGGTTGTTCAGCTTCATCATCTCCGCGATAGAAGCTCCCGACGAGGATATCCCCGCGGTGATCTCCTTAAGCGTTTTCTTGTAGTTATCGTGAAACGCCTTGTGAGCCGCGTAACCGGGATAGCCGCTCTGCTTCTGAAGCTGCTCCTCATGCAGGAAGTGACGGTCGACGTAGCTGTTGAGAAAGTCGATCGTTTTGTTTATCTGATCGTGCACCATGCCCTCTCCGCACGCGTCGAGCAGCCTGTTCACCGCGTCGATAAGCTCGCGGTGCTCCTTGTCTATAATCGCGTTGCCCGTTTCGAGGCTTTTGGTAAATTCATATCTTGCCATTTTTATCTGTCCTTTCTTTGTTATTTCCTGCCGTTTGCTTTCTTAGCCCTTGACCGCATAAACCACAGGAACGCCAGCACCATTACAGCGCCTATTATCAGGCATACGACCGCATTCTGGACAAATCCCGCGATAAGGAAACAAATAAAGCTTATCACCGCGACCGCGACCGAATACGGTATCTGAGTGGAGACGTGCAGCACATGAACGCACTGCGCTCCCGCGGAGGACATAATGGTGGTGTCGCTGATGGGCGAACAGTGGTCTCCGCAGACCGCGCCCGCGAGACACGCCGAGATACCCACGAACAGCAGCGGATTTGTCGGCTCGAACATATTGCACACTATCGGGATAAGTATACCGAACGTACCCCACGAGGTACCCGTCGCGAACGCAAGCAGACACGCTACGATAAATATTACCGCGGGCAGGAAGTTTGCAAGCTCGGGAGCGGCGTTCTTCATCATAGCCTCAACGAATTTCGCCGAGCCTAGTAGGTCGTTGGAGACGTTCTTAAGCGAGGTCGCGAACGTCAGTATCGTAATAGCGGGAACCATTGCGATAAAGCCCTGCGGAACGGATTCCATTGCAGCCTTAAACGTGATGAGCCTTCTTCCGATAAGATATGCGATAATGATAACCAACGCGATTATCGCACCCCAAGGCAGACCGACGGTAGCGTCGGTGTCAGCGAACGAGGAAATGAAGTTGCCGTAATTCGAGTTTTCGGGATCGAGTATTCCGCCAACATAGACCAGCGCGAACACGGATATGGCGATAAGCACGATTATCGGCAGTATAAGATCGATCACCCTTCCCTTTTCGTTGGCTTCGTATTGACTTCCCTCAACGCGCTCTTCCGTGGAGAAGAGGTCGCCATTTTCTATCGCGTTGCGCTCGTGTTTTGCCATAGAACCATAGTCCGCCTTGAAAATGACGATACCGATTATGAACACAAACGTCAGCAGCGAATAAAAGTTGAACGGGATAGCACGTACAAACAAGTCGAGACCCGACATTCCCGTGCCATCGGAATAACTCGCCACTGCCGCCGCCCATGAGCTTACGGGAGCGATCATACAGATAGGCGCAGCAGTCGCGTCTATCAGATACGCGAGCTTCGCCCTCGATACCTTGTGACTGTCGGTTATCGGCAGCATTACAGAGCCGACGGTCAGGCAGTTGAAGTAGTCGTCGATAAATATCAGCACTCCGAGCGCGAACGTCGCCATCTGCGCGCCTATTCTCGTCTTGATGTGGACGGCAGCCCAGCGCCCGAAAGCGGCGCTTCCGCCCGCCTTATTGATAAGTGAAACGATTATGCCGAGGATCACCAGAAACAGGAAAATACCCGCCGTACCCTTGACAGCGTCGATAAGGCCGTCCGTGACAACGTGGTCGACAGTGTTGGTCACCCGGCTGCCCGCATAGGATACGACGTCGCCGTCATCGTTGAACACAAGTGAACTTCCGAGTATCGAGCCTACAAGCAATCCGACAAACAGCGAGGAATACACCTCTTTTGTGATAAGAGCAAGCCCTATCGCGACGATAGGCGGCACAAGCGCCCAGAACGTGGCATATGTCTCCGTCCCCGAGGCGACTACGATTATCGCCATCACTATGACCGCCAGAGCGACGACAAGCGCGACGAGATTTACACGGTTCTTCTTCATAAAAACTCCTTTCAGAATTGAAGTAAATACATTCTGTCCGGGAGTTTTTTGAACGTTCCCGCCGAGCCTGTTTTAACTTCTTTGATTTAAAGGCAAAAGCCCGCACCGTCTAACTTCCTTTGTTGCGCAATACTACTCGCTTGCACCTTTTGCCCCTTTTAATATTTTACCCTAACTTATTTCACCTGTCAATAACTTTTGTGGATTTTTGGCACTTTATATACAATATATATGGTTTTTTTATTGATTTTTACGAATTCGGGCAAATAAAAAGAGACAAGGTCACCCCTGTCTCTTGATATAAAATCGTCAGATCATAGACGGCTGCCAGCTGTCGGGAGCGGTCAGACCGAACATTTTCACGACGGTGGGCGCGACGTTGGACAAGCCGTAGCTGCCATCCTTGATCGTGTACTTAACGTCCTTGTCGTAGATGATGAACGGAACGGGGTTCAGCGAATGCGCGGTACGTACCTGGACGTCGCCCTTCTTGTTCTTCTCGAGCATTTCATCCGCGTTGCCGTGATCGGCAGTAACGAGCATTGTTACGCCGTACTCGTCGCATACCTTCTTCAGTCTCGCGAGACCGATATCAACGCTTTCAACGCCGATTATCGTAGCCTCCATAGAGCCCGTGTGACCGACCATATCGCCATTCGGGAAGTTACAGCGCAGGAAGTCGTACTTCTTGGACTTGATAGCCTCGATAAGGTCGTCAACGATATCCGCAGACTTCATCCACGGGCGCTCGTCAAAGCTCACCTTGTCGGACGGGATCTCCTTGAACGTCTCCAGCTCCTCGGAAAACTTACCGCTGCGATTGCCGTTCCAGAAATAGGTAACATGACCGTACTTCTGAGTTTCCGATACCGCATACTGGTTCAGACCCGCTGCCACAAGCACCTCGGAGAGCGTGTCGTGAATTTCTGGCGGATTAACGAGGAAGCGCGCGGGGAGCTTCAAGTCGCCATCATATTGCAGCATACCCGCGTAGCAAACGTCGGGCTTTTTGCCGCGGTTGAAGTAGTTGAACTCGTCAAGATCGAACGCCATAGACAGCTCGATAGCGCGGTCGCCGCGGAAGTTGTACAGTATTACGCTGTCGCCGTCAACGATCTTGCCGACGGGAACGCCGTTCTCCGCGATAACGAAGCCGGGAAGGTTCTGATCGTCAGCCTTGCCGAGCTCGGTGCGGTATGTCTGAACAGCCTCGGTCGCGGACGCGAACGTTCTGCCCTCGCCCTTGACGTGAATATTCCAGCCGCGCTCCACCATTGCCCAATCGGCTTGGTAACGATCCATTGTGATAGTCATACGTCCGCCGCCGCTCGCGATCTTGCCGTAGAACGAACCGTCGTTCAGCTCCTTGAGTACATCCTCAAGCTGCTGAATATATATCAGCGCGGAATCGGACGGAACATCGCGCCCGTCCAGCAGAACGTGAACGCGCGCCTTTTTAACTCCCTCCGCCTTAGCCTTTTTCAGCATGTTGAACAGGTGAGAAATATTCGAGTGAACGTTGCCGTCGGAAAGCAAGCCGATAAAATGCAGCGTGCTGTCCTTTGCCTTAACGTTCGCGACTATCTCCTTCCACGCGGACGAATCGTACATCTTGCCGCTCTCGATATTCTCGTTTACGAGCTTAGCGCCCTGAGAGTATATCTGTCCGCAACCGAGCGCGTTATGTCCGACCTCGGAGTTGCCCATGTCGTCATCGCTGGGCAAACCCACAGCGTCGCCGTGCGCCTTAAGACGCGTGTTGGGGCAGTTGGCGAGAAGCCAGTCAAGCGTTGGCGTATTCGCCTCGGTAACAGCGTCGCCAAGTCCCGTCTTGGAATAGCCGACGCCGTCCATTACTACCAATAAAACAGGTTTAACAGCCATTATAATTTTCCTTTCGAATCATATTTGTACGCTTATTGTAACAAACGCATACCATAAGCGTAAGAAAAACCGCAAGCAACGGGAGCAGCAGCATATCAAGAAAACGCACCGCGTTCGCGTGATAGCCTGCCAAGGCAACTCCGTGAGTACCCTCGATAGCCATTGCCCGGGTAATAATAACCGGAGCAAGTCCCTTGATAAGTCTGTCCGTTGTAAAAGCACACACCGCGAAAGCTGCCGCGCCAATGCATAACGAGCTTGACGAACGCTTTTTCAGCAGAATGTCAAACACGATCGTAACCGCCGAGATGAGCAGCACCGACCCGATAATTACGGGCGAATACACGCGCGGCACCTCTGTCGGAAAGCTGAGCGCCATATCGGAAAATCCGAGTATCCAGTATTCATACTGCAAGAAATATCCCGCGAGGAACAGTGCGCAATACGCCGCCATAAGCCCCGCCGATATATTCAGCATTATCCGCTGGCGTTTGTTCTCATTCATTGCAGCTCCTTATAAAATCAGCCGTTCTCCGCAGCCTTGATGATCACGGTGAAGTCCTCCGCTTTGAGAGACGCACCGCCGATAAGTCCGCCGTCAACGTTGGTCTTGGAAACCAGCTCCTCGGCGTTCTTCGCGTTCATAGAGCCGCCGTACTGAATTGTAACTGCCTCAGCAACGTCCTCGCTGTACAGCTTGGCAAGCTGAGCGCGGATAAACGCGCAGACCTCCTCCGCCTGATCGGCGGTCGCGGTCTTGCCGGTGCCGATAGCCCATACGGGCTCGTAAGCGATAACGCACTTCTTTACGTCCTCGGCGGAGATCGCGAAGAAATCAAGCTTGATCTGACGCGCGATGACCTCCTCGGTGATGTTGCACTCGCGCTCCCAGAGTAGCTCGCCTACACATACGATAGGCTTAAGACCCGCAGCCAGCGCCGCCTTAGTGCGCTTGTTGACAGTCTCGTCGGTCTCGTTAAAGTACTGACGGCGCTCGGAGTGACCGAGGACGACGTACTCAACGCCCATTTCCGCGAGCATATCCGCACTGATCTCGCCCGTAAACGCGCCGCTCTTTTCGAAGTGGCAGTTCTCCGCGCCGATCTTGATGTTCGTGCCCTCGGTAGCCGCGAGCGCGGTCTCGAGGTTCGTGAACGGTACGCAAGCCACGATCTCAACGCTCTTGACGTCCGCTACAAGGGGCTTCAGCTCCTCTAGCAGAGCCTTTGCCTCGGGGCGGGTCTTGTTCATTTTCCAGTTGCCCGCAATTATTGCTTTTCTTGCATTCTTCTTCATATCACACATTCTCCTTATAGTTACTTATGATTGTTTTTGTAAAATCCGATAAGCTTTGAGATATCATAGCCGTTGACCGTCATTCCGTCCAGCTTGCAGTCGGTAAATTCAACGCCCGAGAGATCGCAGCCCTCAAAAGCCGCGCCGCGCAGATTTACGTCCTCAAACGCCGCGCCGCATAAGCTCGAACGCTCGAAAGCCGCGCCCGACAGGTTGACCTCTTCAAAGTAGTCGCCGCTCATATCGGAGCGCTCAAAATGATTTCCCGAAAGGTTCGTGCGCTCGAATTCGGTGCCGCTGAAGTCGCATTCCGTAACGACGGCGCAAAGTCGGGAGCTTTTCATCTCCGCGCATCCGCCGGCGCAATCTTCACCGCGTATGGTACAGCCGATCATACGCTCTATTTTTTCGTTATTTAAAGTCATTGGCTTTTCCTTTCAAATAAAAAATGTTTCAAATTATCTACGGTGATATCACCTCCGACATTTTCCGATTTTTTATTCCAGTAATAAACCGAAACGGAGCCGCCCTTTTGCAGACTTCATATAGCCCTAAAGTGACGGCAAAGCTGACCGCCGTTATCAAAATAAATTGCAAAAAGCCGGTGCAATCTATCTTTACGATAAAAAACGCAGCCGCCGCAAGCACGGTCTGATGAAGCCAATAGATCGGAAAACAGGCCGGAGAAAAGTATTCCGTAAACCCGTTTTTGAAGTCCAGAAACTTAGCTCCGACCGCTGCCGCGCCCAGAACGCCAGTCCACTCCAAGGCTCTGAAATCAAGATACCAAAAGACCTCGCTTTCTACTCCGACGTTCCACATAACGCAGCGGAAGATCATCATCGCAAGCCACAAGCCGCCGAGCAATATCCAATTACGCCTCAGCTTTCCGATAAAATTATCATCAGTAAACAAAAAGAAACCCAACAAAAAACATACCGCATATTCAAGAACACCTTTTCCGCCGACGTTTGCGACAAGTCCACCCGCGCTTAACAATACAAAGCCGCCAATAAGCATCATCGCAACGGGGAGCTTTGACAACTCGGGTCTCTTATCTCGTTTGGCGTACCAAGCGTTTAACGGCAGAAACATCAGCGAAAACACAAACAGGAACAATATAAACCATAAATGTCCCGGCGTAAATCCGCCGTCATATCCCGTAAGATCGGTCCATTTGGTGAAAAAAACCAAATAATGCCTTAAAAAACCGCCTTGATAACCGTTGTAAAAAACATCCGCTATAAAGCTTTGTATCGATATCCAAAGCAGCAACCCGCACACAAACGGAGCAAGCAATCTCAGAACACGCTCCTTGACGTATTCGGCAGCGGTTCGTTTTTTCAGCGCGTAAAACGCCGACGCTCCCGCCAGCGCGAACATCAAGGACATCCACCACGGATACACCGCAAGATCGATATATCGAAGCGCGGGGAGCTCCCCTCCATAAACGTAAAAGCCGTAATAGCCGCCCGACAGAAAACACATTGATGCATGAAACGGAAACAGCATCAGAATTGAAAGAATTCTTAAATTGTCAATAAAATACTTTCTTTCGGTCAACGGAGCCTCCATTTTAACAAAAGTATGCCGCCGCGGTGCGGCGGCATCCATTCCGTTCCATTTCCTCCG
>ERZ778496.61-NODE-61-length-126177-cov-8.832377_pt1 | contig 126177 bp, 116 predicted proteins | sample MGYA00433099_ERZ778496 | MGnify/ENA primary metagenome ERZ778496 (study PRJEB29527, sample SAMN07138962) | mouse gut metagenome | material: feces | host: mouse | place: China:Nanjing | collected 2016-01-25 ...
ACGCACCCGGGAAATCCAACGGGAAAAATCCAGGATACAAAAAAAGCCTATGGGACACGGCGTACTCGAATTGAATTTTTTTTATCTATTACACCATCACTACTCACTGAGATCTGAAAACTCCCGAAATCGCCAAGCTTTACGACATGCCCCTCTTGAAGTTCCATATCCAACACGAAATTAAGGCTATCCAATACCGCCTTCACATCTGTCAACGACACCCTACTACATGTCGAGATCAACTTGCAGAGCGTTTTCATACTAAAGGAACCATTCGATGAGCACCAAGATCGTTTCCACAGAATCCCCCGCCTCTTGCAAATGAGAAGCCCAGGAAAAGAAGACTAGTACAGAACCTGAACCTTATATCGATTCTACAAAACCTCTATCATCCTATCTTTTCTCTATAAATCAAGTCTACATACCCCTAAAAACTAGTTATACATCATAAAGATACAAATAATATTAAAAAAGTTTTATTATTTGCAATATAATATATTTCTTGTGATGAAAGATATTTGCGGAGACTTATAGGTAGATTGATATGCTCTCCGCCCTTAACGATGAGAGAACCAAACCGTAACATAAAAACAAGACCTTAATTACACCGGTTTTGTAAGGGAAAACGTTGGGGCTGAGCTTTGTTCGCTGATTCCGGGAATGGTTCATAACCTTTCTCTGGGGTATGTCAAAACCAAGGCACATCTCCTCTTTTAATTTAATTAAAAATAGTCGTTGCTCTTTTTTTGTCTATGCGACTATTTTTCAGTAATCTGATAATAGGGCCTAATATTCCTCGTATGTTACGCCACACGTGGTCTGATAAAGATAAATATAGCGCATGCAACCCTTCTCTTTCCCGCTTTCAGTAGTTTCGCACACAACTTTTTGATATTTAAAGCCACAGCGAAGAAAACAAAGTCCATTGCAACCTTGTATTCTCCCACATGCCGGAACTCCCTGTACGCCATGTCGTGTTTCAGCCGTCCAAAAACCGCTTCCTGTTCAAGACATCGCCTTCCCCTATGCCTGAAGCCTTCTTCCGAGAGCAACCTTTCCCGTCCCGCTGTTTATATTGGTTTAACCGGCGGGAGACCTCTATGCTCGCTGTTCTGTCACGTCCGGTTCCTATACGGTCCATGTGCTGCTCCATAGGACAAACGTAATAACCCTATTCCGAGTTGGAATGGAGACTCTCCGCAGGGAATGAATTGGGAGTATGGAGGGGAAGCCGCTACTTATGAAGAGAAAGAGGACATAACACATCAATGCTCAAACGGGTCAAACAAAAACAAAAACATAAAAATCAAAAATAAATTCTTCAAATTCTGCTATAAGCATTGAAAATATTCAACTTATGACTAATTTTGTTGTTATATACAAAAAGCATTGTTTTATGAAAAAAATATTACAGGAATTTAAGCAGTTCGCCATGCGAGGTAACGTAGTGGACATGGCGGTAGGTATCATTATCGGTGGTGCCTTTGGAAAGATCGTATCCTCTATCGTAGCAGATCTGATCATGCCGGCGGTAGGTTTACTTGTAGGTGGCGTGAATTTCACGGATTTAAAAATCACTTTGAAGCAAGCCGTAATGGAAGGAGACAAGGTGATCTCTCCTGCGGTCTCCATTAACTATGGAAACTTCATACAAGTGACACTGGATTTCATAATCATAGCTTTCGCCGTCTTTTTACTTGTCAAAGGCGTTAATGCTTTAAGCAAGAAGAAGGAAGAAGCCCCGAAAGCTCCGGCCGCTCCCCCTGCGGATATCCAATTACTTACCGAAATTAGGGATTTACTGAAAAATAACAAATAAACACCAACCTTATCGGTTGGCTTGCTGTTTTATAACTACAAAAAAAGTTTTAACTTATTAAATAGTAGTAGTTATGAAAAATGTATTATTCGGTTTAGCCATAGGTGTAGTTGTTGGTTACGTATTTCGCAGGATGGAAGATCAAGGACAGTTCTAATGTCTGGAGAACGAACTCTACGGTCTTACTGATAAGGCGAAGAAAAAAGTAAAAGACGTGGTAGACACGGGGAAAAATCAAGTCGAATACGTCAAAGACAGAGTAGAACACATGGTTGAAAAACCTAAAAGTAATTAATCTCCTTCCCTGTCATTAGGGTAATAAAAAAGAAGCTATCATAAAAAAACTCGATGATAGCTTCTTTTTTTCATTTTAGATGTAACGTTTTCTCAAATCCATTCGTCTTATAAGAAAAGAGTATAACTTAATTACACTTCATATGAGAACAAAAATGATGGCCTTATTTGCGTTGATCGCTTTTTGCGTGATACCTATCGAGGCTAAGAAAGTAAAAGGGAATGGGGATATTATCACGAAAGAAATCTCCGTCAGAGACTATTCAGCGATAAAAGTCGGCTCAACCGCCATAGGGTATAGCGACAGTTGGTTCAGCCTAATCAGCCGTAGGGGAAACCCGTCATACGTTTTCGAGTATACGCAAAAAGAATCAGTGTCCTTACGAATCACGATCGATGAGAACTTATATCCTTATATAAACGTTCAAGTAAAGAATAAGGAGCTTTCAATCTCCACAGAGAATGGCACACAATTAAGCCCTACCCGATTTAAAATAGAAGGCACTTCCAAGAAGCTGGAAAAAATCCAGATGTCCGGTTGTATGGATTTTATCTTGAGAAGCGCTTTATCCGGGGATGATCTGGAAGTTATAGCGACAAGGGGTAGCGACGTGAAGATGGAGCAACCGGTCAATGTATCTAATTGTATAATTGAAGCGACTAGTGGTAGCGATATCATTATCAATGATCTTACTACTCGAATAATACGAGGCCATGCCAGCGGAGGTAGTGATCTCAAGCTAACGGGAAAAGCAGAGAACGGCGAGTATTCAGCTTCAGGTGGCTCAGATATCAAGGCTTATGATCTTATCTTGAACCAATTGGAATGTTCCGCCAGTGGTGGCTCCGATATTTATACGCACGTAACCGATTATATCAAGGCTTCGGCAAGCGGAGGTAGTGATGTACATTACAAAGGTTCGGCAAGATCGGATACATCCACTTCCGGAGGAAGCGATATTATAAAAGAGGGTAATTAATACCCTCTTTTTCGTTCTCCTAGACATTGAATCTTATCACAAAAACACTTCCTTTTCCCACCGCACTATCAACAGAAAGCATTCCTCCATGAGCTTCTACGAAGTCTTTACTAAATCTGCTTCCCGTCGTCGATAATTAAAACTTTGCCCATACACCAGAGTTATTTATTGGGGCGCAAATGTACGCTTTTTGCCTTTTTCCCCAATAAAGAGGGAAAAATGATTCTTTAATATTGGTTTATGAGACACAAATATCCTAAACTTACGTGTGGGAAATTGTAATAAATATTACATTGCACGAAATTTTATGCGTAAAATGAAAAGATTGTTATTTATCCCGGTATCCGCACTCCTCTTATGTTCTTCGTGCGTGAGTAAAAAGAAATACCTCCTTGCCGAGAACGGCCGGTTGGAGGCGATCGGACGTGGCGACGCCTTGAAGGAGGAATTGATTAAATGCAAGGACGATAACGACGTTCTCAACAACCGGATCGCTGCCTTGATAAAGGATACGACCACCCTAGGACGTGATATCCGTAATTACCAGACCATGTTGAATACCAATATGGGTGAGCAGGACAAGCTGAATGCCTTGTTACAGCAAAAGATGAGTGAGCTGGACGAGCGTGAGCGTACCATCAACGAGCTACAGGATATGATGAACGCACAGAACGCAAAGGTACAGAATTTGTTGAGTAGCGTGAAAGACGCTTTGCTGGGTTTTAACAGCGATGAGCTGACCGTAACCGAGAAGAATGGTAAAGTATATGTAGCCATGTCGGATAAGCTTCTGTTCCAATCGGGTAGCGCAAAGGTGGATAAACGAGGCAAGGAAGCGTTGGCTAAGTTGGCCGAGGTGTTGAATAAGCAAAACGATATAGACGTTTATATAGAGGGCCATACGGACAGCAAGCCGATCAATACCGCCCAATTCAAGGATAATTGGGATCTAAGCGTGATCCGTGCGACCTCCGTAGTGCGTATCCTTACCAAGGATTACGGGGTGAATCCGCTACAGATACAACCTTGTGGTCGTGGGGAGTTTATGCCGGTCGCTGATAACGAGACCGCCGACGGACGTAGCAAGAACCGCCGTACGGAGATCATCATGGCTCCTAAATTGGATAAGCTGATGCAGATGTTACAGTGATAATGATATTGTCAAGCTCCGGGCAGTAAATAATGCCCGGGACTATAATTATCTATTCAAACCGGCTCTCATCAAGGATAACACAACGATAACTTAACTCAGAAGGCTGACAAGGAATCCAGACATCCATATCCTCTCCTTTTGCGGAGCGGATCAGATAAAGAAGAGCTGTATCCCATATTTCAGCCCGATCTCCACCACCAACCCATCCCCACCGGAAAGGATTCATACACAAGCCATACAGGTTTATTACCCGGATTCCATGCGTGAAAAACATCTCACAACGATAAGAATAGGTATTTGGGAACAGATATATTCTTTATCGGATCTACCCTAATTCTATAATCACCGCCACTGATTATAAAAACAACGTCGCCGATTATACAATCAGTGGCAGTGATTATACAATCGGCAACGATGATTATAGAATTAAGCTAGAGAAAATACCTTTTAAACACGACAGAAAGATAGTTTAGTCCTATATCAATCAGACTTTACTAACCCGGATATTTACCGCTTGCACTTGATTGCGAAATACAAGATATACAAGAAAGCGATCAACGGGACGATGAAACCCAGCGCCATATTCTCCTCGCCAATATATCCCATCAGCATCGGACTGAAAGCGCCGCCGGCAACTCCCATCACGATATAAGAAGAGGCTTTCTTGGTATAAACGCCCATACCTTCCAGCCCCAACGCGAAAATCGTAGGGAACATGATAGACATGAAGAAAAAGGATAAATAAAGAGCGTATAACGAAAGCGTACCTACGGAAGCCACCACCAAAACCATACAAACGGCACTCAACAAAGAATACCAAGTCAGCAAGCGGCCCGGAGCCAACCACTTCATCGTAAAACTACCGCTCAAACGCCCGATCATAAACAAGGCCATTCCACCGAATGCCAAAATACGAGACGCTCGCAAATTACTGATACCCGGGTCCATCTCCGTCACGTAATTAATAAAGAACCCGAAGATTCCCGTCTGTGCGGCGCAATAACAGAATTGGGCGACCACGGAACGTACAAACTGCCTACGTTTCCATATGGAGGCAGCGGGTTTCTCCCCGGCAATAGCGGTCACCTCCTCCTCTTCTTCCGGCTTAATTTCCGGCAACTTAGTGAAAAAGAAGAGCAACGCTACGAACAAGACGATACCACCTACCAAGATATAAGGTTTAGTCAACGCCATCGAATCTCCCTCCGGTGCCCCGAATATCAACAAACCACCTACCAAAGGCCCCAATATCCAACCTAATCCATTAAAAGACTGGGATAAGTTCAGCCGTTGGGCAGCGGAAACGGACGGCCCCAATATCGTAGAATAAGGATTCGCCGCCGTCTCCAAGATACAAAGTCCGCAAGCGATCACAAACAAGGCGATCAGGAAAGGCGTAGCCGAATGCAAAAAAGCCGCCGGGATAAATCCGAAAGCTCCGATAGCGAACAATAGCAAACCCATGATAATCCCTTTCCTATATCCGTAACGTTTCATGAACGCTCCCGCCGGCAACGCCATCAAGAAATAAGCGATATACGTAGAGAATTGCACCAAACCGCTCTCTGCCTTGGTCATCGTGAAGACTCCTTGAAAATGCTTGTTCAGCACATCCAAGAGTCCGTGGGCGAATCCCCAAAGCAAGAACAAACTCGTGATCAAGATAAACGGGACTAAATAAGATTTCCCTCCCGGGGCGGCCACCAGCGATTGTTTCTTTTGTTTTTCCATCCTTCCGTCTAGTTACTCGCGCCCGGCAATTTAAACATACATTCCATTAACTGCCATTTCTCCGACGAGGAGCTTCCCTGAGCGACTTTCTGATACTTCGCCACGAAGTCCTCCCATTCCGCTTGCTTATCCATCGTCGCCAAACGGGCGAACGCCGCATCCCAATCAAAATCATCCGGCGTCTCCACGATCATGAACAACCGGGTTCCCAAACGGTAAATCTCCATATTCAAGATCCCTACCGCACGGATTCCTTCCGGTATCTCCGGCCAGATATGTTCCGGCGAATGCCAATAGCAATACTCTTTTATCAACCGCTCGTCCTCTTTCAGATCCAAGGTCTGACAATATCTTTTCATAACATTGTTTTTAAAATAAAGTCGCGAAAGTACAAAAGTATCCTTAATCCAGATAAACATCTTCGCCCGGATGCTTATAACAGGCATACATCCGTTGGATCTGCTCCGGCAGCACGCGTTCCAAGGACAACGGGGGCAACTCCTCCAATCGGAAGAAACCTTTCTCCAAGATATCGAAGGTCTCGGTAAACGCCCCTCCCTTTAACTCGCAAAGGATAAAAAACTTATATACATAATAAGGTATAGCGGGATGCGGATGCTTGCTCATATCCATCACGGCCAGCAAGCGGACCGGAAGCACATCCAAGCCCGTCTCCTCTCTCACCTCTTTCGCCGCTACCTCCTTCGGGGAATACCCCACATCGCTCCATCCACCGGGCAACGACCAACATCCGTCCATTTTCTCACGGACCAGCAAAATCTCGTCTTTCTCGTTAAAGACAACCGCGCGGATATCAACTTTCGGGGTTACATACTCTTGGGCCGGACGGTAACCACTCGCCACATCATCGGGCTTCAATCCGGTAGCCAAAGCCGTTATTTCATCACTTAGGCGGCTCAACTCTTCATAACGTTCCGTATCGTACTCGCTTAATGAATAAACCAACCCCGTCTGGGACAAGGCCCGGATACGCTGGGCCAAAAAAACCAACTCCTTACTTCTGGACATATAACTTCACTGTTTTAGATAACATGATCCCATATGATTCATGGATAAAACGTCTAAAGATAAAAGTTATTATCCAACCCGTCATTCTATTGCGCCAAAATAACGTATATTATGTCAACGCATGCCATTTGAAGTATTTATAGCGAATTCGAAATTAAGAAGAAAGACAAGATTGAGGAGGAAGTTAAGAACGGAGTCTTGAGTATCAGCATACCGAAAGAACTGAGAAAGAAGCTAAAATGGCCGATAAAGTAATCGAGATCAAATAATCTCGATGGACTTTCCTTCGTAAAAACTCAACAAAACCGACAATGGCTTGTTCTATTTATAAACAACATAAAATAGAATAAGTTATTATGATTTTAAGCAGAAAATTATCAGATGCTCTCAACGAGCAAATTAACATGGAGATGTGGTCATCCAACCTATATTTATCCATGTCGGTACATTTCACTCAAATAGGACTGGATGGTTTTGCGCATTGGACGTTAAAACAATCGCAAGAGGAACTTGAACACGCCTATAAAATGATCGATTATTCAATCAAGCGTGGCGGACAAGTGACGATCGGAGTAGTTAATTCCGTTCCTACAGCATGGGGCGAGCCTTTAGAGATTTTCCAGCATATCTACGAGCATGAGGTGCATGTATCCGGGTCGATCGACAAGATTGTCGATATCGCTTCCGAAGAGAAAGACAAGGCGACACAAGATTTCCTATGGGGTTTCGTCCGGGAGCAGGTAGAGGAAGAGGCTACAGCGAAAAATATTGTCGATAAACTCAAATTATACGGAGAACATCATGCCGTATTAATGGATCATCGATTAGGAAAAAGATAAACGAAACCTGCTTGTCATAAATATAAATAGGCCTAAAAAGCCATGTCGTCTTATTGGGATGGCATGGCTTTTTTATAAAGGTCAAAACCCTAAAGCCTTACGAATCGCCTCACTCCACAATTCGCCTAACCGGACTGCGCCTTTCTCATTCGGATGAAGATAAAACACTCCGGCGTTGCCCTTCTCCGCTTGGAAATCCGTTAAATGGTTTTCCCTAAAATAATCAAATCCTTTCGTATCTCCCAGAAAGACTTGTCCCGGAAAATGAGACGCATAATAATCGATTAACCGTTGTATTTGCAAATAATAATCTTGAAGCCTTCGCAAGCCTTCTTCCAAATATTTAGCACCATTATACGTATTTGGGCTATACCATAAAGGACGATGTACCACGATGCGGCAATTCGGGTATAAAGCTAATAAGCGATTGATAATTGTCTTCATGTTCTCATAATATCGCTCAGGCACTACCGGGCAACCGTTCGTGCCTTCTATCGCGCTATCGTTCGTACCTAGCATAATAGAGAACACCAAATCCGCCCAAGTCTCATCCTTAAATTTATCGGCAGCACGTACGGCCCACGGGAAGAGCGTATTCGTATCCGGCAAATAATCAACGGTAGTGCAGCCGCTCTGTCCTCTATTGGAATACTTGACTGAAGCTACTTCCGGGCACTTGCTTAAAAACAACGCAGCCTTTACAGGAGGCGCATCATGGACAGGCTTCGGTAACCCGGCGCCAAACGTGATACTATTCCCGATAAATACGATATTCACATAACGTTTATTATTCGCGGCTGAAACAGACCAACACATAACGATACTTATTAAAATACATATGACTCCCTTAATTTGTCCCATGGCTCCCATTCAATTGATTCTCCTGCGAAGATAAGAATAATTTGATTATCTCGGGATGCTCAGAGTCTCCAAATTCCCCTTTCGGGTCTTCCAAGAATTTTAACGGATAACGTGAGAACATCCAATGAGGGATCCATCCGATAACCACGATCCATTAGGTCGTAACGTAGACGAGGCTCTCCGTATGGTCGATGCCTTACAACATTCCGAAGAATATGGCGAGATTTACCCAGCAAACCGGTCTAAAGGAAAAGACGCCATGAAAGCGACAAACGCAGGAGTCTCTAATTATTTAAGCCATCATTGATATATTGCGGGAAGGAGGGCTAAGCCCTCCTTTTTTATACTATCAAGACAGTCGTTTACACTTTCCCGAGATATACAAAATATCCAAACAATATACTAATCCTAGTAAATCTATTAAAAAATAATATACATTTGCGTCACAAAGTTGACACATGATAAATATTATAGATTTATGAAAGCAAGAATAACCTTATTATTATTCGCCATTCTTTACTGTTTCACTAGTCTGGCACAAACTAATTTTGAAAAACACTTCACGAAGAAAAGTCTCCGGGTAGATTTCGCTTTGAGCGGAAATTGGGATTTCCAAGCCGCTGCCATACAACAACTCCGGGAAGAACCCGTCTGGGCAGGGCCGGTCAAAAACTTGATCGATCCGTTTGGTTATGGAGGATATTATATTAATGTGTACGATAAAGCCGGTGGCGAGTTGATCTACTCACGAGGATTCAATACGTTATTCGAAGAATGGAGAAGTACGGAGCAAGCGAAGACCGAGACACAATCTTGGACAAATAGCATCTCTATCCCCTATCCGAAAGCCCCTGTCATCATTGAGATTACGGCAAGAGATAAGGCCGACATGCAGTTCCATCCTTTGTTGAAACAAGAGATTGATCCGGCCAGTATTTTTATTGACCGAGGGAAACTCAAGGAAAACCGGATCACAAAAATCCAATATAACGGGGATTCCTCCGGGAAAGTAGACCTCGTATTCTTAGCGGAAGGTTATACGGCAAACGAGCAAGAGAAATTCGTAGCTGATGCCAAGCGTTTTACGGAGGCATTGTTTAAGACCCCGCCTTATGACACTCGCCGGGAAGATTTCAATGTTTGGGCGGTAGATGCCGTTTCGGAAGAATCGGGAACAGATATATCCGGTAAAGGTATATTCAAGAATACCGCATTGAATTCCGGCTATTATACGTTCGGGGTAGATCGCTATTTAACCACCCCGGATATGAAATCTATACGTGACGCCGTATGGAATACTCCTTGCGACGCAATCTTCATCTTGGTAAACACAGACGCTTACGGCGGTGGCGGTATGTATAATTTTTATGCCATGGGAACCGCCGATAACCCGCGTACCCCGGTCGTATTCGTTCACGAGTTCGGACATAGTTTCGCTGGTCTAGCCGATGAATACTTCAGTTCCGAGGTCGCTTATCAAGATTTTTATAATTTGAAGTACGAACCTTGGGAACCGAACATCACGACCTTGGTTAACTTCAATACTAAATGGAAAGATCTTCTACCGACTAATACACCGATACCTACCCCATTAGATGACACCCATAAGGATAAGGCAGGCGTATTCGAGGGAGGCGGTTACATCACTAAAGGTATTTATCGCCCGATGAATCACTGTATGATGCGTGATTACGCTCCATTCTGTCCCGCATGCAGCCGGGCGATCTTACAAATGATCGATTACTTCACGGATAAACCGATAAAACATTAAAAGAAATGAGCGGGTACCCTAATAGCTTTGTTACATCAACTATTAAGATACCCGCCAGCACTAACCTATCAACATTTATTTCATCATCGGAACTTCTATCAAAAGGATTTTAGCGTGCTTCAAGACTTCTATCGTAATGCTATCGGTTTCCCAGAATCCAGCCCCGTCACGTTTAGACAAGATCGTATTACTTACCTCTACCTCTCCATCTATCACAAATAAATAAACCCCATTATTTTTACTATGTAGCTTATATTCATTTACTTGACCGGCATCTAGGTTTCCTAAGGAGAACCAAGCGTCTTGGTTGATCGATGCAGGAGTGCTACCGTCCGGAGCGATGATCAAGGACCACTTGTTCTTTTCCGCAGCAACTAGACGTACGTCATAACTAGCATAATGAGGCTTAGTATTCTCCTCACGGGGAAATACCCATATTTGCAAGAACTCTAATTGTTCATTATCGCTGTCGTTGAACTCGCTATGCACGATACCGGTACCGGCACTCATCACCTGAATATCTCCCGGCGTAATCACCTCGCTATTCTTTATGCTATCTCCATGGCGCAAATATCCCTTTAACGGGATGGAGATAACCTCCATATTCTTATGTGGATGCATATCGAATCCCTCACCCGGTGCCACGGAATCATCATTCAATACACGTAACATCCCGAAATGAACCCTTTTCGGATTGTAATAATTAGCAAAACTAAACGTATGATGTGTTTTCAACCAACCATGATTCGCATACCCTCTGGATTGAGCCTTATCAACTACAACTCTCATATTTTCCTCCTTTTCAAATCTGTATTAATAACAAATCCGTAACTATAAATGTTGCGGGACGCATATTTCGAATATTTCATGTAAACATGTGATTCATATATGAACAGAAATCGCTACTTTTGCGCAATTAAAAAAACTCATCCTGTAAATATAGAATCTTATGGCAATCTACTTAAACGATGTATCGAGAACATTTGGTGAGTATTTACTTATTCCCGGTTTAACCACCAAAGAATGTATTCCCGCAAACGTTTCCTTGAAAACGCCGCTTGTGAAATTCAAGTCTGGCGAGAAATCTGCTATTGAATTAAATATTCCTTTCGTTTCCGCGATCATGCAATCGGTTTCCGGTCCTAAACTGGCAATCGAGCTGGCTCGTAACGGAGGACTTTCCTTCATCTTCGGCTCGCAACCGATCGAGAGCCAAGCGGATATGGTTCGCAAAGTAAAGAAATTCAAGGCAGGATTCGTTATCAGCGACTCTAACCTTACGCCCGAGAATACCTTGGCCGACGTACTTGAACTAGTCCGCCGAACAGAACACTCTACGATTGGTGTGACAGATGATGGTACGCCTAACGGCAAATTGCTAGGTATGGTAACCAGTCGCGATTACCGTGAAGGCAAAGATCCGATCGACATGAAGGTGAAAGATTTCATGACCCCGTTCACTAAACTAATCGTTGGTGAGTTAGGCATGACCTTAAAAGAGGCGAACCAGATTATCTGGGATCATAAGTTGAATACATTGCCGATCATCGACAAGGATCAAAAGCTTCAATACTTTGTATTCCGCAAGGATTACGACAGCCACCGTGAGAACCCGAATGAGTTATCCGGCGGTGATAAGAAATTATTGGTAGGCGCCGGAATCAACACCCGCGACTATAAGGAACGTGTTCCGGCATTGGTAGAGGCTGGCGTTGACGTATTGTGTATCGATTCTTCCGACGGTTATTCCGAATGGCAATACGAAACCTTGCACTGGATCAAGGATACCTACGGTAACAAGGTACAGGTTGGTGCCGGAAACGTGGTTGACCAAGATGGTTTCAACTACTTGGCCGACGCCGGAGCAGATTTCATCAAGGTAGGTATCGGTGGTGGTTCCATCTGTATCACCCGTGAGCAGAAAGGTATCGGTCGCGGACAGGCTACCGCCTTGATCGACGTAGCGAAAGCTCGTGACGAGTATTTCAAAAGACACGGCGTTTATATCCCTATCTGTAGCGATGGTGGTCTGGTACACGATTACCATATGGTATTGGCGTTGGCTATGGGTGCCGATTTCTTGATGATGGGCCGTTATTTCGCCCGCTTCGACGAGTCTCCTACGAAGAAGATGAAAATCGGAAACAACTTCGTGAAGGAGTATTGGGGTGAGGGCTCTAACCGTGCGAAGAACTGGCAGCGTTATGACATGGGTGGAAACGAGTCCTTGAAATTTGAGGAAGGCGTGGACAGCTATGTACCGTATGCCGGAAAATTGAAAGATAATTTGAACGTGACCTTGGGTAAGATGATCGCTACGATGTGTAGCTGCGGTTCCATCTCAATCCAAGAGTTGCAGCAGCATGCTAAGATCACGCTTGTCTCCTCTACGAGTATCGTTGAGGGTGGAGCTCACGACGTGATCCTGAAAGAGCAGAATTAATTACAAATATGTATTCTAGTAGAGGCGTGGCACGCTACGTCTCTACTATTTACACATTCAAATAATTTACCATGAAAAATCTATTACTTACAGCTATCCTTTTGTGTTTTTGTTTGCCATTCGTAAAAGCCGCCGATCAAAAGATGATCTTAATCTCAACCAATGAGACGGACTTAATTTTACAAGTAGCCCCCAACGGGCGGCTCTACCAAACTTATCTGGGAAATAAATTAGTGGACGAATCCGAATTTAAGAACTTCTCATGGAACATCCAAGCCGGAACGGATGGCAGCGTATCAACCCGTGGATGGGAAGTGTATCCTTGTTCAGGAGCGGAGGATTATTTCGAACCGGCTTTCGCCATCCAGCACAACGACGGGAACATGACCAGTATATTCAAATATGTTTCCAGCGAATCCAAGAAACTAGACAATAACGTTACGGAAACAATCATCTCCCTGAAAGATGACGTATACCCAGTAGAGGCTAAATTACACTATGTAACCTTCGCTAAAGAAAACGTCATCAAGGCTTGGACTGAGATTCGTCATACGGAGAAAAAACCGGTCACAATTACCCAATACGCTTCCAATATGCTTTATTTCGAGAGTCCTCGCTATGTATTGACCGAGTTTAGCGGTGACTGGGCCAAGGAAGTACAGATGAGCAGCCAAGACTTGAAATTCGGGAAAAAGATTATCGATACAAAACTAGGCTCCCGTGCCGCCATGCACGCTTACCCGTTTTTTGAGATTGGGTTAGGTGCCCCGGCCAGCGAGAATACAGGAGATGTTTTAATGGGAACGATCGGTTGGACTGGAAACTACCGCTTTACGTTCGAGCTGGACAACGCCGGTAACCTTCGTGTCATCTCCGGCATCAATCCCTATGCGTCCGCCTATGAATTGAAACCGAACGAATGGTTCGTCACTCCTGAGTTTATCTTTACACTGAGTAATCAAGGAACCGGAAAAGCCAGTCGTGATATCCATGATTGGGCACGTAATTACCAGATCAAGGATGGTAAAGGCGATCGCCTTACCCTACTGAACAACTGGGAATCGACCGGTTTCAATTTCAACGAGAAGAAATTGGAGGAACTTATGAAAGAAGCCAAGCATCTAGGTGTAGACATGTTCTTGCTGGACGACGGTTGGTTCGCCAATAAATACCCTCGTCAAAACGATAAGGCCGGATTGGGCGATTGGGACATTACCCATGATAAGTTGCCGAACGGCATTCCCCATCTGGTACAGGTCGCTAAAGAGGCCGGCGTGAAATTCGGTATCTGGATCGAGCCGGAGATGGTAAACCCCAAGAGCGAGCTTTTCGAGAAACACCCGGACTGGGCGATTCATCTACCGAATCGTGAGACCTATTACTATCGCAACCAACTTGTCTTAGACTTAAGTAACCCGAAAGTACAGGATTATGTATTCAGCGTGGTGGATAATATCATGATCGAGAATCCGGACCTGGCTTTCTTCAAATGGGATTGCAACAGCCCGATTACCAATGTCTATTCCCCTTATCTTAAAGAGAAGCAGAATCAATTGTATATCGACCATGTACGAGGTGTCTATAACGTATTCAAACGGGTAGCCGAGAAATACCCTCACCTACCGATCATGCTTTGCTCCGGTGGGGGTGCCCGTTGTGATTACGAGGCATTGAAATATTTCACGGAATTCTGGTGCAGCGACAACACCGATCCGATCGAGCGTTTGTATATCCAATGGGGATTCTCCCAGTTCTTCCCGGCAAAGGCAATGTGCGCCCACGTGACTAGCTGGAACAAGAATACCTCCATTAAGTTCCGTACCGACGTGGCCATGATGTGTAAGATGGGCTTCGATATCAGCTTGAAGGAAATGAACGAAGACGAGATGAAATACTGCCAAGAAGCAGTTGCCAACTACAAACGTCTAAAGGGCACGATTCTCGACGGCGATCTGTACCGTCTTGTCTCCCCTTACGATACCAACCATTCATCCGTGATGTACGTGGATAAGGCAAAAAGCAAATCCGTCCTATTCGCTTATGATATCCACCCTCGCTTCGGTGAAAAAACTTTCCCCGTAAAGCTACAAGGATTGGACCCGAATAAGAAATATAAGGTACAAGAGATAAACCTCATGCCGGGCCAGAAATCGACCTTGGCTACCGACGGAGGTACCTTCAGCGGAGATTTCTTGATGAAAATAGGAATGAACGTGTTCTCTACGGCTCATGCCCGTAGCAAGGTCATAGAGCTGACCGAGGCTCACTAACTTGTTACATGGGGACGGGACATTCATCGTTTCGTCCCTCTTTTTTTATCTTACAAGCCACTCACGTCTCATATTCTTTCGTTAGCAAAACAATCATTCCTCCATCTTTTTGATCTACGCAAGACGTTTTTCCCAACATATCCAATTTACAGACCTGACGAAATAGCAAGAAGAAAGTAGCCATAAGTGCCTTTTTTTGTTAAAATATAGCCATTTTCACGCACAATAGGTGTCGAAAGCCTATGCGACTAGTCGCATTAGGCAACGCCGATACTGCCGTTGGGCATCGAGAGTAGTCAAGAATAGGGTTATGAATAGTCGTGAATGGGCATTCTAACCTTGTTATAACCCTATCATAATCCTGTTATTTCCCTATTCCAAGCCTCAAGATATGAATTACGATGAATAAATTTCGCTAGAATAAAAGACCGTTTTTCCTCATCTTCCTATCAGACAAAGGATTGCTGCTTTTTCCTTTCATTTTTGAGAGCCTACCACACTTCTGCCCGAAAAAAGCGATTCTCCGGGACTTCAATTTACAAACTGTCACTTTGCTAAATGGCACGAGAAAGGATCCCCAACTCCTCGAACATCCCACGATAAATTGCGGCCTTCTCCTCCAACGGCCTCGGGTAGGCACGAGAGGACGAGGGCATGCGGAACAGACGCATCCGCCTCCCCATACAAGTGAACTCCGTGGAAGAGCCTACTTTCGGCTCCTCCGTGCCGGGCAATACAGAGAGGAGAGTATCCATCGCTTTCTGCCCAGTCACCACGATCGCCACGCATTCCGGTATCTGAGACAAGACCTTTTCCGGATCGATCGGCCGTACCACCTCGAGGAACTTATCGGAGGCGTTCGCTTTTAGGCGGATCACCTCCATGGCGGTATCACCAATCCCGATCCTCTTTTCCCGGCAAAAAGCCTTCGCCTTCTCCTCGCTGAACGCCTTCTTGTCTCGCAAGAACGCATCCTTGTTTCCATAGAAAATCAAACCAAGGATGCGCCACATATCATTCTGGATATTCGGGTAGTAAAAATCCATGCTCCAACGAGCCTTTGGAGGCGGGAAACTTCCCAGCATCAGCAATCTCGTATTCTCCGGGAGGAAGAAACCTAGCGGATGCAGCTCGGTGGTCATGCTTCCTTGTTCTTTTTGAGTTCCTTCTTCTGGTCCTCTTTCGCCAGAAGTACGACGTTATACACGAAGTCTGTGATCCATTGCTCGGAGTAGCCTAGTTTCTCGGCATACTTACGCACGCTCCATGCAGCCTTCTGCACGCTGATATCTTTCCACTCAGACTTGGTCAAGATATCGTGAACCGTCTTCGTTGTCATATTATATAGCAACTTCTTTACCAGCATGGAAAAGCGGAACTTCCACTGCATCAGATTGCCAAGTAAGTTGAACAAATCATTGCAGAAACCTTGGAACATGAAGAAATACGTCTTGATATCGTTTTGGTTCTTACAGTTCTTCTTCACCGAACTGTCGATCTCCTTGAAGAAAGCCTCACTTAGGCCGTAATCCTCCATCAATACCTTGCGCACACGAGATTTCTCGGCGACGCCCAATTTGTTATTCTGGGTCGGTATCTTCAACATGCGTTTGAACAAAGCCATATCAGCGAGCATGTTCAAGTTGGTGATACCCAAATTCACGGCCATAACGGCTTGATAATATACACGGATTAAAGATACGAACTCCTCCACGGAGCCTTTAGTCTGCTCTTCCGCCTCGGGAGTATTCTTCTTGAATAGCTTAGAGATAAAATTCATCGTACGATAATTAATTAGTTTTCGGGGGGCGAATATACGAAAACTTACTGGTTCAGCCGCCATTCACGGTGATAAGAATCGATCGCCTCCCGGACGGAGCCATGTAGGAGCAGGAGGTTCTTGCTCTGCTCGTAATCCAGACGAAGCTCTTCCATGATCATACGGGTACCACGGTCCACCAATTTTTGGTTGGTCAGTTGCATATTCACCATCCGGTTCCCTTTCACCCGACCCAGCCTGATCATCGTGGAGGTTGTGATCATATTCAGCACCATCTTCTGGGCCGTACCGCTCTTCATCCGCGTACTTCCGGTGACGAACTCCGGACCTACTACCGGCTCGATGGCGATCTCCGCCTCCGTCGCCATCGGAGAATCCGGGTTGCAGGAGATAGAGGCCGTCAGGATTCCCTCGGAGCGTGCCTTACGCAGGGCGCCGATCACGTAGGGAGTCGTACCCGAGGCGGCTATTCCCACCAAGGTGTCGTTCGTATTGATATGATATTGTTGAAGTTCCTCCCAAGCCTTATCCAGATCGTCTTCCGCCGACTCCACGGGATTCCGGAGCGCCCGGTCGCCGCCGGCGATCAAACCGATCACCAAGGTATTCGGCATACCATACGTGGGAGGGATCTCGGAAGCGTCCAAGACCCCCAAGCGACCACTCGTACCCGCCCCGATATAAAAGAGCCTACCGCCCCTCCGCATCCGCTCTACGATACGGGTTACCAGCTTCTCGATCTTCGGGATCTCCCGGCCAACGGCGATCGCCACTTTCCGGTCCTCGTTATTGATGCCTTCCAGTAACTCCCGGACAGACATCTGATCCAGATTATCGTACAACGATTCCGACTCGGTTATCTTTTGAAATGCCATCACTCATTCATTTTTTTTTCGTTCGTAAAATGATACCGGATCAATCCGTCCATGGGAGCCTGTACGACCGTACCGACCTTCAAGCCTAAGGATAAGGCCGCAGCTTTCAATACCTCCTGATAATAATAGGCGATAGAGCCTACAAAATGAATCGGGTACGTATCAGCTCCCGGATATAACGCCACGTTACGGAGGAAGAAGCTACGGAAACTCGTATAGACCAAATTATAAATCGGTTGCTCGGTGATATTCTCCAACAAGAAACGGGACAAGGTAGCCAAGAAACGATTCGGGAAAGGATGTTTATATACCCGCTCCAACAATAAGGCGGGCGTCAACTCATATTGATCCATAAACTTCTGAACCAAAGGCACCGGCAACTGACGCTTCAAGCAATCCCCTACCAATAACTTCCCGAGCACGGCGCCACTACCCTCATCCCCCAGAATGAATCCCAAGGGAGAGATATGCTCCGTTATCTCCGTCCCGTCATACAGGCAAGAGTTCGATCCCGTCCCCAATATACAGGCAATTCCCGGACGGCTCCCGCATAAGGCACGAGCAGCCGCCATCAAGTCGCTATACACCTCTATGGGCACCGAGATATAAGACGTGATCGCCTCTTCCACGATCCGGTTCTTCTCCGGGAAGGCGCAACCGGCACCATAGAAGTAGATGGCATCGACCCGCTCCCTCTTCAACGCCGGCAATAAGGCATCCCGAATTTCTACGGCGATCTCGTCCCGTGTCTGGAAGTAAGGATTGGTACCCGCTGTCACAATCGTACGCACCAGTCCGCCTTGATCCGCCAAGCACCACTCCGTCTTCGTAGATCCGCTATCCGCAATTAATATCATATACTTATTTAGAATATTAAGTTCTGGAGAATATATACCACCGCACCGGACAAATATCCCGCCAAGGCCAACAGAGAGATATTCTTCAAGTACCAAATAAAATTGATCCGTTCCAAGCCCATCACGACGACTCCGGCGGCGGAACCGATGATCAACATACTTCCACCTACTCCTGCGCAATAAGCCAAGAACTGCCAAAATACGCCATCTTGCACGAAGTTCGCCAAATAAGCCGGATCAGTCGCCGCAGCCACCATAGCGTCTGTAGCCACCGGATACATACCAATAGCCCCCGCTACCAACGGAACATTATCTACGATAGACGATAAGGCGCCGATAATAAGGTTCACCGCATACACATTGCCCACCGTATCGTCCAGCCAGAAAGCGAAATCCGACAATACGCCGCTGCAACGCAAGGCATCTACCGCTAAAAGGATTCCGAGGAAAAATAACAAGGTTGCCCCGTCTATACGGTGAACCACCTTAGACAAGCGCAATTTCAAGTCCTCATCGATCGGTTTACGAGCGTATAGCATCTCCGTATAGAACCAAAGGATACCCACTCCCATCAAGATCCCCATAAACGGGGGAAGATGAGTAACCGTCTTGAATACAGGCACGAACAATAAACACAACACACCAATGATCAAGATCGATAACTTCTCCTTATCCTTCAATCTCTTCAGCAACTCATTGTCCGTCTCCATTTGCGAGAATGCGTTAGGGGGTGTCACGTTTCCATGCAAGAAACGCATGGCGATCAAGACCGGGATCAACGCCGATACGATACTCGGCAGGATCAAATGCGGAATCGTAGATGAAGTAGAGATATTTCCCCTTACCCAAAGCATGATCGTAGTCACATCGCCGATCGGTGACCAAGCGCCACCGCTATTCGCCGCTATAATAATGATACTGCCGAACACCCACCGCTCTTTATAATTCCCGAGCAACTTACGGATCAGCATGATCATGACGATCGAGGTCGTAAGGTTGTCCAAAACAGCCGACATAAAGAACGTGATCACGGCGATCAACACCAGCAGTTTCTTCTTTTTTTTCGTGATAATATGATTCGTGATAAACATGAAACCGCCATGGGCATCGATCAACTCCACGGTTATCATCGCCCCGATCAGGAATATAAGCGTCTCGGCGATCTCTCCGATACTATCCAGAACCTGATGCTCCACGACGAACCGGGTACATTGTTCCTTAAACGTTAAAGAGCCCAAAGAAGGGAACGATTCCAAGAACAAACTGAATTCCTCAGCCGAGGCCCTCGGAATGAAAAATGGGGCCGCATACGTGTACATAACCCATAAGACCGTACCGATAAGCAAAGCCGTCCCCGCCTTGTTTATCTTTAGAGGATGTTCCAGTGCGATCATCAAATAACCGACAAGGAACACAATGACCATTGCTGTCAACATAACTTCATGATTTAGGTTTAAACGCTGCAAATGTAGAAATAATAACTCTGTAACACGATAGAAAGACGGAATATTTTTAAGATACTTTTACCAAACATGAGAAAGGAACCGGACTGCTCCGATTCCTTTCCCATTCTCTCAAGGGAAAACTATAATCCTGAGACAATTCACTCTACAACCAACATCTTACCACCCACGGAGACCTTGTCTGTCTCATTGATATACACCTCTTTCACCACTCCATCGATCGGCGTACGGATCTCGTTCTCCATCTTCATGGCAACCAATACGCAAAGCGGGTCTCCCGCCTTGACCTCATCGCCTACCTTGACATATACCTTCTGGATCACGCCCGGCATCTGAGCCTGTATGACTTGACGGCCGACCGTCTTGGAACTGGTTCTTGACAGGCGTAATTTCTTCAACTCGTCAATCACCTGTACTTGGAAATAATCACCTTTATTCTTTACCTCATAAGTGGAATCTCCAACACTGGATATTTGTACGCCATGAGATTTATGGTTCATGATGATCGAGTGGATCGTATCTCCGCCCAGATTGTAATCTACATCATAAACGGTACCGTTTACGGATACTTTCTTGATGGGTCCGTCTTCCAGAATCTCTACCTTGAACTCTGTGTCGGGAATATCGTTAACCGTGGCAAAATAAGTCGCTAAAGCCTTTGACATAATCATACCTCCTCTCATTAAAAATTATTAGCCAACATTTGTAACTTCCCATAGTGTTTCCACAGGGACTCCCCTACCAGCGGAACGGTCGTCGCACGGGCGGCCGCCTCTTTCTCCTCCTCGTAATGCTTCAAGGCGGCGGCGATCACAGCGATGGTCGGGTCGCTGTTCTGTCGACGTTTCAAGTCTTCTTTATCGAATTTGGTGTCGATAAAGGTCGTATCGTAATTCCCCTTCAAAAAGGTCGCATTATGCAACACACGCAGGTGGAAAGGGATCGTTGTCTTGATTCCCAAGATCTTGTATTCCCGCAAGGCACGTATCATATTCGAGATGGTTGATTCACGGGTCCGGCCCCACGTGCAAAGCTTGGCGATCATCGGATCGTAATGCAAGGACACCTCGAAACCGGCGTAGGCAGCACTATCCAGACGCACGTTACGTCCCTCGGGAGCCTCACGCACCTTGATCACCCCCGGAGAGGGCATAAAGTCATTTTCCGGGTCTTCCGCATAGATACGGCATTCCAAGGCATGTCCCCGGCAAGCCACATCTTCCTGTTTATAAGGCAGGCGATTTCCGGCGGCCACCAAGATCATATCGCGAACCAAGTCTACGCCCGTTGTCTCCTCCGTCACCAGATGCTCCACTTGAAGGCGGGTATTCATCTCAAGGAAATAGAAGTTCTGATCCTTATCCATCATGAACTCCAACGTCCCGGCACTGTAGTAACCGATTTTCTTGCAAGCCTCCACCGCTACGGCCAACATCTTCTGGCGAGCGGCCTCCTTCACGAATGGAGAGGGCGCTTCCTCGATCACTTTCTGGTTACGGCGCTGGATAGAGCACTCACGCTCATACAAATGGATCACGTTCCCATATTTATCCCCGAGTACCTGTACCTCGATATGATGGGGGTTCTCGATATACTTCTCGATATAGATGGCATCGTTTCCGAACGAGTTGGCCGCCTCGGAACGAGACATACGGAAAGCCGCTTCCATCTCATTCTCGCTACGCACCAAGCGCATCCCCTTTCCACCGCCCCCGGCAAGCGCCTTTAGCATGATCGGATAACCCACCTCGGCAGCTACCTTCTTAGCATCCTCTATGTCCGTCACCGGCTTTTCCGTTCCGGGTACAACCGGTACACCGGCTTCTTTCATGATCTTACGGGCCTCGGTCTTGATACCCATCTTGGCGATCACGTCGGCACTCGGGCCGATAAAGATCACGCCCTCCTCCTCGCAACGGCGGGCGAAATCGGCGTTCTCCGACAAAAAGCCGTACCCCGGATGAATGGCGGCTCCTGTCTTCTTGGCGATCTCAAGGATCAAGTCCGGCTTCAAGTAAGAGGTATCCCCTTCATCTTCCGAGATGCAGTAAGCTTCCTCCGCATAACGTACATGTAACGCTCCGCGATCCACATGCGTATAGATCGCTACGGTCGGGATGTTCATCACCCGGCAGGTGCGGAATATCCGCATCGCTATCTCGCCACGATTGGCTACTGATACCCATCTTGGCGATCACGTCGGCACTCGGGCCGATAAAGATCACGCCCTCCTCCTCGCAACGGCGGGCGAAATCGGCGTTCTCCGACAAAAAGCCGTACCCCGGATGAATGGCGGCTCCTGTCTTCTTGGCGATCTCAAGGATCAAGTCCGGCTTCAAGTAAGAGGTATCCCCTTCATCTTCCGAGATGCAGTAAGCTTCCTCCGCATAACGTACATGTAACGCTCCGCGATCCACATGCGTATAGATCGCTACGGTCGGGATGTTCATCACCCGGCAGGTGCGGAATATCCGCATCGCTATCTCGCCACGATTGGCTACTAATACTTTCTTTATCATAAGGATTCGTTTTTAAAGAGGAATATTGGAATGTTTCTTCGGAGGATTGGATTGCCGTTTGTTGGCCAACAGCTCAAAACTACGGATCAAACGGCTGCGTGTGACAGACGGCTCGATAATCTCGTCTACATAGCCCAACTCAGCGGCTCGGTACGGGTTAGCGAACTTCTCCCGGTAATCAGCTTGCAATTCCTTCCGTTTGCCTTCGGGATCTTCTGCGGTCTTCAGTTCTTTACGGAACAAGATATTCGCGGCGCCCTCCGGTCCCATGACAGCGATCTCAGCGGTTGGATAAGCGAAGTTGATATCGCCCCGGATATGCTTGGAGCTCATCACGTCGTAAGCTCCGCCGTAAGCCTTTCGGGTAATGACGGTCACTTTGGGCACGGTAGCTTCGCAATACGCATACAATAACTTAGCACCATGACGGATAATTCCCTCGTACTCTTGGTTCACGCCCGGTAAGAAACCCGGTACATCCACCAACGTCAACAACGGTATATTAAACGCGTCGCAAAAACGGACGAAACGGGCAGCCTTTACGGACGCATTGATATCCAGCGTACCAGCCAAGGCAGCGGGTTGATTCGCCACGACACCAATCGTCTTTCCATTCAAACGGATATAACCGATAATGATGTTCTTGGCATATTCCTTTTGTATCTCGAAGAAGTTTTGATCATCAGCCACGGAAAGGATCAGCTCCTTCATGTCGTACGGCTGGTTGGGATTGGTAGGAACCAGCAGATCCAATTGCGGATCGATGCGGTTCGGGCTATCGGTAGTAGGAACGAATGGCGGCTCTTCTATATTATTATTCGGCAAGAACGACATCAACTCACGTATCTTCAAGATACAATCCATATCGTTATCCGCCGTGCAATGAGCCACTCCGGAACGGGTGCTATGCACTTCCGAGCCTCCCAGATTCTCCATCGTAACCTCTTCTTGCGTCACGCTTTTCACGACCTCCGGGCCGGTGATAAACATATAGCTCGTTTGTTTTACCATAAAGATAAAGTCCGTCAACGCCGGCGAGTAAACCGCTCCACCCGCACACGGGCCCATAATAGCGCTAATCTGCGGGATCACGCCGGAAGCCAACGAGTTCCGGAGAAATATCTCGGCATATCCCGCCAAGGAACGAACCCCTTCTTGAATACGTGCGCCTCCCGAATCGTTCAACCCGATCACCGGAGCGCCTAGTTCCGTTGCCATGTCCATGATCTTACAGATCTTACGGGCATACGTCTCAGACAAGGCCCCACCGAATACCGTGAAGTCCTGAGCGAAAACAAACACCGTGCGTTGCCCGATCATTCCGTAACCGGTGACCACGCCATCTCCTAATGGACGCTGCTTTTCTAAACCGAACTCATGGCACGTATGTGTCACGAACTTGTCGATTTCCACGAAGCTACCCTTTTCCAATAGCAGTTCGATTCTTTCTCTAGCGGTTAGTTTACCTGCCGCATGTTGCTTCGCAATGCGGTCTTCTCCCCCCCTAACTCAGCTTTGTGGTTGAGAGCTTTTAATTGTTCAATTTTTTCCTTCATGGCGTATATCTTTAATTATCCGGGAAACGTTCAATATATTAGAAAACAAAGTCTGTAAATGTATTGTTTCCTAAAGAAACGAAATGTATCATATATTACATCTATCGCCCGATCAATGAGATCTATCAGGAAGGATATTTTTAGTAGTTAGTTCATTTTTCCTATATTCGCGCCTATGGAAGAAGCCTATAGTTATTACAAAGAGAATATCGACGCTTATACACGGCGTTTGGGTAATTTGAAAAAGAAGATCCATCTGATGGGGAGTATCCGGTTGGCTTTAGTGGCTGGAGCGATCCTTTCCTTATGGATATTCAGGGATGAGAGTTGGCAATGGCTGACGGGGATCACCTTCGTTTATATCATCCCGTTCGCACTCCTGATGTGGTACCATAATAGAATGTACGCACGGAAAGTATACGCCGAGACCTTGATCAAGCTGAACGAGGATGAGCTGAAAGGACTAGACTATAATTTCAGCGCATTCGACGGGGCAGCCGATAAGATCTCGGGCGAACACTCTTTCTGCTTGGATCTGGATGTGTTTGGAGACCGCTCCTTGTTTCAATCGCTCAATCGTACCGTAACCGGGTTCGGGCGGGAGCGACTGGCCGGTTGGTTCTCGAATCCCCTGACGGATAAGAAGGAGATCGTCAAACGGCAAGAGGCAATCAAGGAATTAGCGGCTTTATCCGCCTTACGGCAACATTTCTATGTGACGGGGATGATCCGGCAAGGCACACAAGATACGAGAGACAACGATACCAACTTTATGGACCGGCTCACTCAGCGTAAGCACAAATTCGTTGATAGCCTACCGTGGAAACTGTTGATCTGGGCGGTTCCCGCATTGTGGATCGTATTGGGTATCGCTTACTCGCAGGATTGGATCAGCGGGAGTTTATTGAATATTTATTTCTTAATCACGCTAGTGATCGCTTACGCACGTACTAAGGAGATCAACGCGCTTTATGCGACCGTCAATAAGATGGAGTCTATTTTCAATCGATACTCAAAGCTGATGCGATGTGTGGAAGAAGATAACTTCCAGTCGGAAGAGCTGAAAGAGATCAGCGGGCAATTAGCGAACGAGAAGGAACTGGCCTCGCATGCTATTAAACGTTTGTCGTCATATATCGGAGGGCTGGACTCACGATTCAGCTTGGCGGGTATCATTTTCAATCTCTTCTACTTGCGGGATACACGCCACGCCCTCCTCTTGGAACGCTGGATCCAAACTTACTCCGATAAGCTTCCGCTTTGGTTCGACGCATTGGCTCGCTTCGATGCGCTGAACTCGTTGGCTGGTTTCGCTTTTAACCATCCGGAATACATCTATCCGGAGATCGCCGACACTTATTTCCAGATGGAAGGCAAGGCTTTGGGACATCCTCTTCTGAACCGGAAAGTTTGCGTAAAGAACGATATAGATATCCGCAAAAGTCCTTGGTTCCTGATCATCACCGGAGCGAATATGGCCGGGAAAAGTACATACCTCCGAACGATCGGTGTCAATTATTTATTGGCTTGCGTAGGCGCTCCGGTCTGTGCCGCCTCCTTGACAGTCTATCCCGCCCACATGATTACCAGCTTACGTACCTCGGATTCCTTGGCTAGCAACGAGTCTTATTTCTTTGCGGAGTTGAAACGACTGAAAATGATTATCGACAGACTGCAAAACGGAGAGAAGCTATTTATCATCTTGGACGAGATCTTGAAGGGAACAAATTCTATCGACAAGCAGAAAGGCTCCCTTGCCCTTATGAAACAACTGGTCGCTTATAAGGCTTGCGGTATCATCGCCACCCACGATTTAGTATTGGGTACTTTGGAGGAAGAGTTCCCGGAACAAATAAAGAATTACCGCTTCGAGGCAGATATAAAAGACGAGGAGCTATCCTTCTCTTACCAACTAAGAGAAGGGATAGCCCAGAACATGAATGCTTGTTTCTTGATGAACAAGATGGGAATCTTGTTTAATTGAAAATTGAGACAAGTGGTAAAATAACTGTCAATTGTCAACCGTCAACTACTTTTTGTATTTGGTTTTGATTGCGGGTAAGACTTTTTGGATTTCCGCTATACGAGTGGCATCACTGGGGTGCGTACTCATAAATTCCGGCGTAGAGCCACTCTTTCCGGCAGACATCTTTTGCCAGAAGTTGACCGCCACGTCCGGATTGTATCCCGCCATAGTCATGAATACCAATCCCATATAATCCGCTTCCGACTCGTGCTTACGGGAGAAAGGAAGCATTACGCCATACTGCGCTCCCACGCCATATACCGTATTGGCCGCTTGCTGTACCGCCGCACTCTTATTGCTTACGGCCGCACCTAAAATAGCCGCCCCATATTGGGCCATTAGTTGCTGGCTCATACGCTCGTTGCTGTGCTTGGCTACGGCATGAGCCACCTCGTGCCCGACAACCACCGCCAACTCATCGTCCGAGGAAACCAAAGGCAGCAATCCCTCGTACACCACGATCTTGCCGCCCGGCATACAGAAGGCGTTCACCTGTGGATCATTCACCAAATTAAACTCCCATGCGAAGTTTTTCACCTCATCCGCCATCCCGTTCGCCCGCAAATACTCCTCCGTAGCGGCAGCTATCCTCTTTCCGACCCGGGTTACCATAGCGTTCTTGTCTGCGTTCGTCGATTTTTTCGCTGTCTTTATATAATCGTTATACTGGGTAAGGCTGGACGACAACACCTCTTGATCCGAAACCAACAGCACTTGCTTACGTCCTGTCAACGGTACGCTGGAACAGCCTGCCAACAAAAGCAAGGCCACGAATAAACTTGCTATTTTTCTCATATCCTTTTACTTGAAATTAAACCTGATACTCTCTATTTAATAACGCAAAGATACTACCATTTTGTTCAAAACGACCACACCCTTTCGTTCTTTCTATAGGAAGTATTAGCCTTTTCTTTGAATGACATTCATTATCTACCATCCGTTGCATGATCATGCACCAATTGGTGCATGATATTCTAACAGCTGTTGTATGATCTTCTAACAGCTGATAGAAGATGAATATAAATAGATGAAATGCCTAATACTTATAGCAATTCAACCTAAGCTAAGCAGGAAAATCCCTTACCTCCTACTTATAGATAGAAAAAAAAACATTAATTGCATATTTATTCAACAATACTCTTTATATTTGCAGCCTGTTTTGCATAAATATACAACATGAGTACAAAGAAGGAACGATTAGATGCCATTTGCGGTATTATACAGACGAAGGTGATAAGTAATCAAGAAGAACTGCTTAAAGAATTGGAAGATAGCGGATTCTCGGTTACACAAGCTACGCTTTCCCGCGACATCAAGCAACTGAAAGTAGCCAAGGTACACGACGGAAACGGAGATTATGTATATCGCCTTCCCGAAGAGAGTATAAGCAAACAAGCACAGCCTGAAAGCAAGAAAAAGCCGAATATCGAGTTTTCCGGAAACTTGGCGGTGGTGAAAACGCGACCGGGTTACGCCATGGGAATCGCCTCGGACATAGACTCCCATGCTCCTAGCGAGATACTGGCCACCATAGCCGGAGACGATACGATCTTGGTAATCCCCCGCAACGGTGTAAGCCAAGAGAAGGTGATTGCCGCTTTATCGCATTTTATATAAATGGAAAAACTAAGAACAAACAATAGAATGGAAAAGGAAATTGAAATCGATGTTATGATCGCCGAGGCCTCGCACGAGGAATACGTAGACACCATCCTGCAAACGATAGAGGATGCCGCCAAGGTGCGGGGCACGGGTATCGCCAAACGTACTCACGAGTATGTGGCCCAAAAGATGAAAGAGGGGAAAGCGGTAATCGCCTTGGCCGACAAGGAGTTCGCCGGATTCAGTTATATAGAGTCGTGGGGGAATAAGCAGTACGTGACAACCTCCGGCTTGATCGTACACCCGAAATTCCGCGGACTGGGGCTTGCGAAGCGCATCAAGGACATGACCTTTCAGCTGGCCCGCATGCGCTGGCCGAAAGCGAAGATATTCAGCCTTACCTCCGGAGCGGCCGTGATGAAGATGAATACCGAGCTGGGATATGTACCGGTGACGTTCTCCGATTTGACGGACGATGAGGCTTTCTGGCGGGGTTGCAACGGTTGCGTGAACCATGATATCTTGGAACGCACCGAACGTAAGTATTGCATCTGCACGGCCATGCTGTTCGACCCGGCCGATCCGCATCGTGCGCAACGAGAGCGGGAGGCCCGCGATCAGGCTAAAAAAGACTAAATGAACACGATAAAAAAACAACATAAAATAAAGAAACAATGAAGAAGAAAGTAGTAGTAGCGTTCAGTGGAGGTTTGGATACCTCATTCACGGTCATGTATCTGGCGAAGGAAAAAGGATACGAGGTATACGCCGCTTGCGCTAACACCGGTGGTTTCAGCGAGGAACAATTGAAACAAAACGAGGAGAACGCCTATAAGCTAGGCGCCACGAAATACGTGACAATCGACGTTACGAAAGAGTATTATGAGAAGAGCTTGAAGTACATGATTTTCGGAAACGTGCTGCGTAATGGTACGTATCCGATCTCCGTAAGTTCCGAGCGTATCTTCCAAGCCTTGGCGATCGCTCGCTACGCGAACGAGATTGGCGCCGACGCTATCGCCCATGGTTCTACCGGAGCGGGTAACGATCAGATCCGTTTCGATATGACTTTCTTGGTATTGGCTCCGAACGTGGAGATTATCACGTTGACCCGCGATATGGCCTTAAGCCGTGATTTTGAGATCAACTACTTGAAGGAACACGGTTTCGAGGCCGATTTCACGAAGTTGAAATACTCCTATAACGTAGGTCTCTGGGGAACCTCTATCTGCGGTGGCGAGATTCTTGACTCCGCACAAGGATTGCCCGAGAGCGCTTATCTGAAACAAGTGGAGAAGACCGGCAGCGAGCAATTGCGCATCGAGTTCAAGAACGGTGAGGTTCATGCCGTGAACGGTGAGGTGTTCGAGGATAAGATCGCCGCTATCCAGAAGATCGAGGAGATCGGGGCCGCTTACGGTATCGGCCGCGATATGCACGTGGGCGATACGATTATCGGTATCAAGGGACGTGTCGGTTTCGAGGCTGCCGCTCCAATGTTGATTATCGGGGCACACCGCTTCCTAGAGAAATATACGTTGAGCAAATGGCAACAATATTGGAAGGATCAGGTAGCGAACTGGTACGGCATGTTCTTACACGAGAGCCAATATCTGGAACCGGTGATGCGCGATATCGAGGCGATGTTGCAAGAGTCTCAGCGCAACGTGAACGGTACGGCTATTCTGGAGCTTCGTCCGTTGTCCTTCTCTACCGTTGGCGTAGAATCTGAGGACGACTTGGTAAAGACGAAATTCGGTGAGTACGGAGAGATGCAGAAAGGCTGGACCGCCGAAGACGCCAAAGGCTTCATCAAGGTTCTTTCCACTCCGTTGCGTGTTTATTATACGAACCATAAAGACGAAGAGATATGATTAAATGCGGAATTATAGGCGGAGCGGGTTACACGGCGGGTGAATTGATCCGCCTGCTCCTAAACCACCCTGATGCCGAGCTTACATTTATAAACAGTAGCAGTAACGCCGGTAACAAGATCACGGACGTGCATGGCGGTCTTTATGGCGAGACGGATTTGGTGTTCACCAGCGAGTTACCGCTGGATAGCATCGACCTTCTGTTCTTCTGTACCGCTCATGGCGATACGAAGAAGTTCATGGAGAGCCACACGGTTCCCGAGAATGTGAAGATTATCGACCTGAGCATGGACTACCGGATCGAAGGCCCGGAGCACGATTTCGTGTACGGCCTGCCGGAATTGAACCGCCGCCGGATTTGCAACGCCCGGCATATAGCGAACCCCGGTTGTTTCGCTACTTGCATCCAATTGGGCGTATTGCCGTTGGCGAAGCACTTGATGCTGAATTCCGACTTGCATGTCAATGCCATCACGGGTTCTACGGGAGCGGGCGTGAAGCCTTCTTCCACCTCTCACTTTAGCTGGCGCAACGACAACATATCGATCTATAAGCCTTTTACGCATCAGCACTTGGCCGAGATCAATCAGAGCTTGAGCCAGTTGCAGAAGAGCTATTCAAGCCGGATCAACTTCATCCCCGTACGCGGTAATTTCTCCCGTGGTATATTCGCCACGACATACATCGATTGCAAGATCGACTTGGTAGAGATCCGACGTATTTATGAGGAATATTATGATGATCACAGCTTCACGTTTATCACCGATAAGAACCCGGATTTGAAACAAGTGGTAAATACGAATAAATGCTTGATCCACTTACAGAAAATAGATGATAAGCTCCTTATCATCTCTATGATCGATAACTTATTGAAGGGCGCTAGCGGCCAAGCGGTACACAACATGAACTTATTGTTCGGGTTGGAGGAGACGGTTGGCTTACACTTAAAACCCTCTGCGTTTTAAAAAATACGACAAAGATGAATTTATTCGACGTATATCCATTATTTAATATAGAGATCGTACAAGGTAAAGGATGCCATGTATGGGATAGCGAGGGAAACGAGTACCTCGACTTATATGGCGGCCATGCCGTAATCTCGGTGGGTCACAGCCACCCTACTTACGTAAAGGCGATTACCGAGCAGGTAAATAAATTAGGCTTTTATTCGAACTCGGTTATCAATAGCTTGCAACAAAAATTAGCGGATAAGCTAGGGAAGGCTTCCGGCTACGAGGATTATTCGTTGTTCTTGATCAACTCCGGAGCGGAGGCGAACGAGAATGCGTTAAAGCTCGCCTCTTTCCATAATGGAAAGAAGCGGGTGATCGCATTCAAGCACGCCTTTCATGGCCGTACCTCCGCCGCCGTACGTGTGACGGATAACCCGAAGATCATCGCTCCGGTAAATGAGGATCTAGCGGTTACTTATCTTCCATTGAACGACGCTTCCGCCGTAGAGGAAGAGTTGAAGAAGGGGGATGTATCTTCCGTGATCATCGAAGGTATCCAAGGTGTAGGTGGCATCCAATTGCCAACGGATGATTTTATGCGTGAGTTACGCGACTTGTGTACGACTTATGATGCCTGTCTGATCTTGGATGAGATCCAATCCGGATATGGAAGAAGCGGTAAATTCTTCGCGCACCAATATACCGGTATCAAGCCGGACTTGATCTCGGTAGCGAAAGGCATCGCTAATGGCTTCCCGATGGGTGGATTATTGATCAGCCCGAAATTCAAGCCGGTTTATGGTATGCTCGGCACTACTTTCGGAGGTAACCATTTGGCTTGTGCGGCCGCTATCGCCGTTCTCGATATTATGGAAGACGAGCGTTTGACTGATAACGCCGCGAAAGTGGGTACCTATTTATTGGAAGAGCTTCATAAACTTCCGGGTATCAAAGAAATTCGAGGCCGTGGCTTAATGATCGGTATCGAGTTCGAGGAATCTATCAAGGAAATGCGTAGCAAACTTCTCTTTGAGGAGAAAGTGTTCACGGGCGTAGCCGGAACCAATACGATCCGTCTGCTTCCTCCGCTTTGCTTGACGATGGATGAGGCTAAGGAATTTATCCATCGCTTTAAGAAAGTCCTAAACGCTTAATTGTTCTTTATTTCATAAAAAGGGAGGATGTCTGAATCAGTGTTCTCCTTTTTTCATTCCTCCCCCAACGGCAAGGATGCTTCCATTCCGCACGGATCAATAAGAGCATAAAGCAAAGGTCGTCACTAAACGATGTACGGTGACGACCTTTACACAGTTCAGCGACGACCTTTACAAAACATAAGTCAACGTAAGCCAAGCTACCCGGGCATCACGATTGCGTTTCTGCGTCATTTCTAAGTTCGGGGCATCAATAATCGTTATTTCTTCCAAACTATCGAATAGATTGTTGATACTTAAGTTCGCACATAATTTACGATTGAGGAAATACTGAGAAAGACCGGCATTTACGCTATAACGGCCTTTGATCTTACCTTGAGGCGTAAGTTGGTCGGAAACGTAGAAGCCGTCTACCTGAAAATCCGTAGTCGGCGTAATACTTACGTTTACATTCCCCTTTACATCCCAACAAACCAAAGACTTCTTCTCGTCATAGCCTATCGTGCGCCCATCAATCTCGTCCCGATAGATATCTCCAGAGAAACCGACCGTCAAGATACGTACCGGCTTCCAGCTACCGGACAAGTCGGCTCCGACTGCTTGGCTATGTCCGATATTCTCTTTCTTCCAAACCGTCTCGTCATTTACTTGGCTAGCGGTTTCCATGATACGATTCGTACGATTCCGGTAATAAATAGCCGGAGTCAAACGGAGACGGGTAGCGTAGAACTGATATCCCAGTTCTACGTTATGGATAAACTCATCCTTCAAGTCCGGATTACCTTGAATGATGTGCGTAGCGTCACTACTATTGAGGGCAGAACATAGATAAGCTCCTGTCGGGCGAATCACACGCTGTTGATAACTCAGAATCAACTTATTATTTTTATTCACCTCATAAGTAAAGCGGACACGAGGATATAAATGAAAACGAGAATTCTCAATCTCCCCCCATTGATAAGCAGAACCACCCCAAGCCGGACTCGGATCATTCATTCGGGTATGGCTGAACTCCGCCTGTACCCCCAAATCAACATTCAGGTTTCCCCAGCTCTTTATTACCGTAGCATAAATCAAATTTAAGTACCGGTTGAAATCATAATTATAAGACTTCAATTCATTCAACACAAAACTCCCGTCTTTCTTGTCCGAAGCTGTTGTTATATAATCCTCTTTCCGGGCACGCCCGATGTAACCAACACTAAAGTCCCAACCTTCGATCTCCTGTTCATATCCAAATCCCCAGAAATAATTATGTTTCGTATGGTCGATAGATTGGTTATCCTCCGAGACTATATTTCCGTTTTGAGGATTCTCATTCTTGAAATCATTATCCTCATCATACGAGAAATTATTATAGTTGAATACGGTATAAAAACCTTGATTCTCTGCGATCTCATGGTTCCAATACGCTTCGGCGGCATAAGCTTCCTGACACTGATCGTTATACCGGTTACGGATCACATACTTCATTTGCTCCCCTTTTGGGTTGAATACCCGGTTGTTAATGCGTCCATACCGGCTATAATCCATCAAATGATACAGGCCATGCACGGTGATCCGGTCTTTTGCGGAAAGATCATAATCAACTTTCATATCCGCCACATGCACGTCCGGACGAGCCGTGGCGTTATTATTCATCTCCGTCCGGTTTTTAGCTGTCGCAGTTGATTTGCTGAAAGATCGTTCCCGGTATTCCCTTCTATAATTGTATTTCGCATTGATATGGAATTTTCCAGGATGCAAATTCAATACCGCTCCCGCATTATATCGCTCATTCCATCCCGCCCCAAACGTAACATATAGAGGGGAATCTCCCGTTCCATACATACGAGGCACCAGATTGAGTATGCCCGCATCACCATCCGGCACCGCATTAATCGGAGGAAATGCCCCTAATGAGATCTGGTTAAAGAACAGGGCGGGAAGTTGGATCAGCACGTCACCGCTATATTCTTCCAGCAAACCGTAAGGAACTCCATCGACAAGCATCCCGACATTACCGGAGCCCCTGTATGTAACGGCTCCTTCCATATCGGTTATGACAGAAGGCAATTGGCGAAAAGCATCTGCCGCCGTATTGGTAACGCTACTCAAGTTATTATCTACCCGCAAGATTTTCATCCCGCCCCTCTCGCTCAACCCGGCGAAACGGGTACCCTGAATCTCTATGTTCCGGATCGTAAGCGTCGTATCGGCAGGAGTCTGCGAGAATACCGGCATAGCCAATAGAGCGGCCAATGGAAGAAGTAAAATTTGTCTCATATCATTATCTATGGTTTATAAACAAAAAAAGTCTGTATGTTCAACGCATACAGACTGTCCTCAAAACTCGTTTACTGATTATTATTCAGCAGGAGCAGCTTCTACGGCAACAGAGTCAGTAACCTCAACAGCTACAGAATCAGTAGCGGCAGCATCCTCTTCTACTACAGGAGCTTTCTCAACTACAGTAGCCTCTTCTGTTTCAGCAACAGATTCGGTAGATTCAGCAGATTTGTTGCCACAAGATGCGAATGATACAACTGCGATAACAGCAGCAAATGCAACTAACTTTTTCATTTTGTTCTTAATTTAAACGGTCTATAATATCTTGTTGTAAAACGATGCAAATGTATGTATTAATCATATATGTTGTACAACATAAGATAGTTTTTTTTGAATTATTTTTCACTGCTTTTACAATATACTGAATATTAGTTGCTTTTGCTTTCTATTTCGATTTGAATAAGGACAAATATCCTTCAAAAAAGGATCTATATCATTTTTTCCTCTACAAGGTCAGATACGGATCCCTTATAAGGGGAAACTATTTCAAAAAAAGTGAAGACGTGCTACAAGATTATTCTCAGACTAACTTTATCAATAAATAATATCAACATAAATATCACCCGCACCTGTCCTGATTGAGTGCTTCTAAACTCCACTCGACAACCACGACCATCTCCACTAGGCGTAACCGTATTCGTTCCTGTCCCCACAGCAGACCAACGATATTCATAACCGGCCGCAGAGGGATCACTCAACGTATAATAAGCACTTCCAATTCCTCCTACACCTAATGAAACACTAGAATTTCCACCAATAAAAAAATACTCAATTTGAGCAATAGGCAAACTTGCATTCAAACCTGAAGCCCTACCAGCCTCAACACCAACCATTGCGAATGCTGTAAACAACACTAATTATAAAGTATCTTCAGCAACGTATTATCCAGTAGCGAAAACAATGGTAACGTGCGTTGCCTGGAGAATCCAGATCTCCCCGTAATCGGCTTCGTGGAGGTAGCCACCATCACCCGAAAATCAACCTATCTATACAACCGAGATCACGATTATTACGAGCCACGGTCGCAAGAGTGCCCCAAATACCCCTACATCTACCACCAAGACTTGCCTTGGCTGGATTATCTAAGCGAGATCAAGCTCGTATCGTACCCGGATTGCGTTGATTGCCGCAAGCTCTACAACGCAACCAAGACAAAACCGAGCTGGTGGCCCACGGATCATCTATAGGCATCGGATTCTCTTCACCGATTCCTCCTCTCGCTAGCACTCAATAATTGCTATACAAATAACGCTTAATACTTTTCTTCGGTGTTTTCTCGAATTCTGTCGGATACAATTGCACCTCAGAGATCGTCTCGTAAGGAGCCAGGAGCTTATTTAGCTCGATCCGGTTTTGCTCCATGATGACCGGGAGATCGGAGTGCGAGATCCCCGTGCTGTCCACCGTGTCGTAATCGGGATAGACCAAAGCGACCAGCTTGCCGTTCTTCTCCACCACCAGGCTCTCCATAATGAAAGGCAGGTTGTTCAGCTTGGACTCGATCTCCTCCGGATAGATGTTCTGCCCGCTGGGACCCAAGATCATCGTCTTGCTACGTCCACGTATAAAAATACGGTTGTCATGATCGATCGTACCCAAATCACCCGTTTTTAGCCAGCCATCTTTCGTAAAGACATTTTGGGTTGCCTCCTCATTCTTATAATAGCCTTTCATTACGTTCTCGCCCGATACCTGGATCTCGCCTACCTTATTATAAGGATCTTCCGAATCGATACGGACTTTCATGATCCCTTTCAAGATCTGTCCGCAAGAGCCAGGCACATACTCATCATTATGGTCATAACTGATCAACGGACCACATTCCGTCATGCCATAACCGATCGTGAACGGGAATTTGATCTTATACAAGAAATCCGTTACTTCTTGATTCATGGCGGCCCCCCCCACGATCACCTCGCGGAAACGCCCACCCAAGGCATCTACCAAATGTTTACGGATCTGGGCGTAGATGCGCGAGTCCAACAAGGGGATATTCAAGGCCAACTTCAAGGTTCGCTTACTCAACTGAGGAAGAATCATCTTCTTATAGATCTTCTCCAAGATCAGCGGAACCATCAAGATCAAGTTCGGCTTCACCTCCTCGAATGCCTTTAATAAGATTTTAGGAGACGGCACCTTACCTAACAAATAGACATGCACCCCGAATGCCATGGGTACTAATAAATTGAAAGCGCAACTATAGGCATGGGCCAAAGGCAGGAAACATAATTCCCTGTCACCTCTAAACAAAAGATCCAAGGTCCGGGCATACGTCACGTTACCGGCCAAATTATTCCCCGTTAACATAACCCCTTTGCTGAAGCCGGTCGTACCCGATGTATAGTTGATTTCTACCACCTTGTCATTATCCAGCTCCGCATATTTGATATCCTCTTTGGTAAAGCCATCCGGATATTTCTCGGTCATCTTCTCATCCAGCGATTTCATCAGTTTCTGGATATTCTCGCCATCCCGCTGATGTAAACAACGATAATCAGAAAGAGAAAATACACCGCGAACCTCCTCGATCTTATCCTCTTCCAAGGAATCCCAAATCCGGTCGCTAACGAACAAAAAGACCGATTCAGAATGGTTGATTATATGATGGACGTCATTCGGATTGAAGTCTTGAAGAATTGGTACGATAATCGCCCCATAAGTAACAGCCGCCATATAAGCGATACACCAACGGGAACTGTCTTTACCGATCAACGCAATCTTGTCTCCTCGGCGGACTTGGCATTCATGAAATAAAAGATGAATACGTGCGATCTCCGTTGCTACATCACCAAAAGTGAAGGTCTTACCTTTTCCGTAATCCGTTAATGCCGGCAAGGCCCAGTCTTCCTTGAAACTCTCCTCGTAAATCTTAATGAAATTCTCTTTGATCATAGCACTCTTTTGTGAAATTCGTGTAAAAGTAAAAACAAATCCTTACTTTTACCATGATATAACCTATAAATTTAAAATAAGAATGAAAAGAATCACTCTCGTATGGACATTGATCCTCTGTAATTTTATTACATTTATCGCCTATTCATCCTCAGATGCTGGAGAAAGAAGCGTAAGCATTATCCCCGCTCCGCCCCAAATGACAGTAGGCGAAGGCACATTCACGGTTCATCCTTTAGCTTGGCTACATAAATCACCAACTTTTAGCGTATACAACTTTCCGTTTTTGATAAAATGTATGCCGCATTGTCAAAATTCAAAGTGGACAGATAATATTCTTAAATGTTTGATTGGCTATTTAGAAAAAATGGCTAATCGGAAGTCGCATTTTGTGGATTTTCAACAGTGCAACCGACCGAGACATTCTCATATCCGTTATTCCAGTCATTAGGGATGCAGACTGAAAATCATTCAATCCGCTTTGTCAGAAATATAAATGATTCCACATTCCCATATTTAAGCTCTCTTTACATATTTGCTTACAAACATTGCGATCCAACCCAAAACAAGGTAGATTGCGGCATATATCAGGAACCAGACCTCCTTTATATCAAAAAACAACCATGTTCCAGCCAAAAACATGACTGTAGCAATCAACGGAAGATTCCACATCTGCCTGATGTTTCTTCCACAAATAGTTCCCAATACGATTAAATAAGCTGGATTGAGAACTAGAAATAATATCATACACAAGGCCATGCCGATGCACTCCGATACGAAATGAGCAATTGCGAATGGTAAAATGAACATTCCTGCAACTGTGATACATAACCAATAAATATATTCGTTATCACAACGGTTATTTCCTTTTGCTGAATTTCTCTTTTGCATATTCATAAGATTCAAGTATATATGGCTTCAATGATTCAAAAGTCGTTTCGGATGGGCTCAAAGCGCAAATCCAACCCATCCACGCATAGACCGGATGCGGCATCCGGTTTTCCATAGAAATCATCTTCCGGGCATGATGGAACAACCTCATTTATCATGATTGCCCGTATCGTATTCGGATTAATCTCTACATTGTTGAAACGCATATCGGTCTTTCTTTCTAAGAGTTGCTGTAGCAGTTCCTCGATATTCATAATACTATCCTTTATAGTTACGTTTTACTTCGTCAATCGACTTGCCGCTTATTCCAAATATAGAATCAGGTCGGCAAAGAAATCACTGTTATCAATTTGAAAATGCTTCTGTCGGGCAACAAAAGCAAAACCATTGCCCATTTCCACGGACTGTTTCATATACCAATAACTTACACCCAATGGAAGCGAACTGTTAAGCATAATCATATGGCTTGCCCAATTGGTTCTTGCAACAGGTGATGCTATTTATAATATTTTCAGATTACAAATATAGTTCAATAGCGATAATCTATGAAGCTAATTGATACAAACATGAAGGAGAAACAGCTAATACATTTATTAGGTCGTAAGCCTACAATTCTAACTGGCTAGGTTCTCCGATTAAGAGAGTTGCAGTCTGATTCAGCCTATAGTCATTAAAAACTAGTGTCAAAGTTGGTTCACTGCAACTCTTCTTTTCAAATATACACTTATATTTTTATTGGGATATTTAATACTGCAAATGTAAATGCGGCAAAACTAAAATGATCTCTCCGAAAAGTTACAGATTGTAACCACAGGACCTAAAAGAGTCGTATCAAGCTCTGTTTTGAGTAATGAGTATGGCTCTTCTTTTTGTTCAAGTTTCAAATCAAAAGCCCATCTAGGCTCAATTTGAGTTTTGACACAACCTCGCTATTTAAAAAACAGAGTGAATGGCTATTACTTTTATATCTGGGGATTTAAAAGTTTATTCCTAATAACAAGCAAACTATTTATAACGGTTTTTCTATTCCGCACTATTGCAGCTTTGCGTAAATGCCTGTATCTTCGCGTACTATAAAAAATAGATATGAGAAAGCGATCTGAGTATAAAGGAGGGGATAATCGACGTAAACCCTCTAAAGAACGACGGGTAATGGTGGGTGAAAGTAACACTTTGCTACCTTTCCTGTTCGAGTTATTAAAAGAACAAAGCCGCTCGTCCGTGAAAGGATTATTGAGCAGGGGACAGATCTCGGTAAACGGGAAAGTCACCCGGCAGTTCGATGCCCCGCTGAACCCTAACGATACGGTCGGGATCAACTATGGAAGAGGGAAGGTGGAATTCAACAATCCGTTACTTAGAATTGTTTGGGAAGATGATGACCTCATCGTGATCAACAAGCGGGAAGGTTTGCTATCCGTATCTACCGATCGTATCAAGGAGCGTACAGCCTACCGTATCCTGAGCGATTACTTGAAAGAATGCGACCCTCGCAACAAGATATTCGTTTTGCACCGTCTGGACCGAGACACATCGGGTATCATGATGTTCGCCAAGAACCAGAAGGTAAAAGAGCAACTACAGTCCAATTGGAGCGAGGCCGTCACGCAACGGACCTACGTGGCCGTGATAGAGGGACGACCGGAGAAAGACACGGATTTGATCGTATCCAACCTCGTGGAGAACAAGCATATGCAAGTGTACGTGACGCAAGATGGTGACGGGAAGGAAGCGATCACACGCTACCGACTCCTGCAAACGAACAATCGCTATTCGCTCGTGGAACTCGATCTGGAGACGGGACGCAAGAACCAAATCCGTGCGCAGATGCAATCCATCGGCCATCCGATAGCCGGAGACTCTAAATACGGGGCGGAGACAAATCCCGCCGGACGCTTGATGCTCCATGCCCGCAGGCTCTGTTTCATCCACCCGGTAACAGGCGAGGAGATGCGCTTCGAGACACGGATCCCGGAGAAATTCACATCGACAGCAAAGTAATCTATCAATAAAGGACAAAAAATGAAGAAGCTCATCAGTTCGATCATGCTGGCGCTAATAGCGCTGGTAGCGCAGGCACAAATACTTACGCCTGTCAAGTGGAAAATTAAACTAGACGACAAGGGCGGCGCACCCGAGAAAGAGATCGTCTTTACCGCCACGGCGGAGAAAGGTTGGCACCTGTATGACATGAACCTGCCGGAAGGAGGTCCTGTTTCTACATCTTTCACATTCGAGACATTGAATGGAGCTGAACTGATAGGCCAGCCGGTTCCTTCAGTAAAGCCAACCACGGTTTACGACGAGCAATTCGCCATGAATCTTCGTTGGTATCCGGGTACGGTATCGTTCACCCAAAAACTAAAGGTTACCGATCCCGCAAAATTCAAGGCGGAGGGCGAGGTGGAATTTATGGCTTGTAATGACGAGACTTGCCTTCCCCCGGATCAAATACCTTTCTCTTTCGATAAGAAAAGTATCCATGTAGATCCAGCTCTGGCAGCTAATAGCTCGACTACAGAGGTGGATAAAGATGACGTCACGACCGTACAGCCGGATACGCAGGTCGTAGCGGAAGATGCTAGCGAATTGAACACTCCGGACCCCGCCGCTAAAGAGACACCGGCTACGACATCTCCTAAAGCATCCGACAGCTTAACCGACAGCCCGAATCTTTGGTCTCCGGTTATCGACCAATTGAAATCGTTCGGCGACGCTACGGTATCGGCGGCGGATACGTCTTGGTTATTCATCTTCTTTGCGGGTTTCTTGGGAGGTTTGATCGCCTTATTGACTCCTTGCGTTTGGCCGATGATCCCTATGACGGTTAGCTTCTTCCTGAAACGTACGAAAGATCGTAAGAAAGCGATTCGCGACGCTATCACCTATGGATTATCTATTATCGTAATCTATTTGGTTATGGGCTTGTTGATTACCGGCATCTTCGGAGCGAGTGCATTGAATGATTTATCAACGAACGCGATCTTTAATATCCTGTTCTTCTTGCTGTTGGTAGTATTCGCAGTCTCCTTCTTCGGAGCCTTCGAGCTGGTATTACCTGCGTCATGGACTAGCAAATTGGATAGCAAGGCCGATTCAACGACCGGTATATTAAGTATTTTCTTTATGTCGTTTACGTTGGTATTGGTATCTTTCTCTTGTACGGGGCCGATTATCGGAACCTTGTTGGTACAGGCTGCTTCTATGGGTACGGCGGTAGGACCGGCTATCGGTATGTTTGGTTTCGCTTTGGCGTTATCCATCCCGTTCAGTGTCTTCGCCATCTTCCCGAATATGCTGCAAAGTATGCCGAAATCCGGCGGATGGTTGAATTCAGTGAAGGTCGTATTGGGCTTCTTGGAGTTGGCATTGGCTTTGAAGTTCCTTTCCGTAGCGGACTTAGCGTATGGCTGGCGTTTACTAGACCGTGAGGCTTTTATCGTGCTTTGGATCGTGATCTTCAGCTTATTGGGTGTTTATTTATTAGGAAAGATCAAGTTTAGCCATGATAGCGAAGTAAAATATGTATCTGTTCCTCGTCTGTTCATGGCGATTATCTCTTTCGCTTTCGCCATTTACATGGTTCCGGGACTTTGGGGCGCTCCGTTAAAGGCAATCAGCGCATTCGCTCCTCCGTTGTATACACAAGATTTCAATCTATACAAAAACGAGGTACACGCTGCGTTCGACGATTATGAATCCGGTATGGCTTATGCCAAGAAGGTAAATAAACCCGTCATGATCGACTTCTCCGGTTTCGGTTGCGTAAACTGCCGTAAGATGGAGGCTTCCGTTTGGACGGATCCTAAGGTGAAACAAATGCTAGAAAATGGTTACGTGTTAATCACTCTCATGGTAGACGATAAAACGAAACTCCCGCAACCCATCGAGATCCAAGAGAACGGAAAGACTCGTAAGCTGAAAACGATCGGTGATAAATGGAGTTATTTGCAACGAAGCAAGTTCGGTTCTAATGCCCAGCCATTCTACATCTTATTGAATGACGAGGGACAGCCGCTCGGACCTTCATACGCATTCAATGAGGATGTTTCCAAATACATCCAGTTCCTTCAAAACGGATTGAAAGAATTCAAGAAAGAACAACAATAAAACAAACAGAGGGCCGGGTTCTACCCTGCCCTCATTCTTTTTACAATCATTATAGAATAAGTAAATAATATGGCAACTAGAGAAGAGAAGCTGGAAGCCTTCGGGCAATTACTCGACATTCTGGATGAATTACGGGTAAAATGCCCTTGGGATCGTAAACAGACAAACGAGAGCCTCCGTACGAATACGATCGAGGAAACCTATGAATTATGCGAGGCCCTGATGCGTGAGGATAACACAAACATAAAAAAGGAATTAGGAGACCTGTTATTGCACATCGTCTTTTACTCCAAGATCGGCGAGGAAAAAGAAGCTTTCGATATCAAGGATGTCTGCGACAGCCTTTGCCAGAAACTGATTTACCGCCATCCACACGTATTCGGAGATACCTCCGCCGATACCGCCCAAAAGGTAGAGCAAAGCTGGGAGCAGCTTAAATTGAAAGAAAAGGGGGGTAACAAAACCGTGCTGGAAGGTGTTCCCGCTTCCCTCCCATCCGTAGTAAAAGCGCATCGTATCCAAGATAAGGCCCGTAACGTAGGTTTCGACTGGGAACAACGGGATCAAGTATGGGATAAGGTACAGGAGGAATTGAATGAGTTGAAAACCGAGATAGACAGGATGGACGCAGATAAGATGGAAGCTGAGTTCGGAGATCTCTTCTTTAGCTTGATCAACGCTGCCCGCCTATACAAAATAAATCCGGACAATGCATTGGAACGCACGAACCAGAAGTTTACCCGCCGTTTTAATTATCTGGAGGAACATACGATCCAAGAAGGTCGTTCCTTGAAAGATATGACATTGGAGGAAATGGACCAACTATGGAATGAGGCCAAGGCCAAAGGCTTATAAAGCAAGGATAAGGGCAAAACAAAAGGGGAACCGACATCACGTCGCCACCCCTCCCTTAACTTAAACGCCAAAACTAAATCTAAACAAAAAACACAAATAATGATAATATTTTACTTTTTCTGTTTTTCTTCCTTTTTATTGTCCCGACCACTCTTCATAAAATTCCGGACAAACTTATATTCCGCATTTCGGTATTTATAGACCTTTTCGGGAGAAAGTATCTTCTTGAATCTCTCAAAATACTCTTTTTCCAACTGTGCCTCTTTTATCTCAACATCCAGACATTCGTCTATCACTTTGTTATAATCAGCATCTGTCGGATTCTCCTTATGTCGAATTTCTTTTGATAACTTACGACATTCACGACCTACCTCAAATTTTTTCTGTCGCAACTCATTGCATAAAGGAATAAATTGTGCAGCTTCCTCAGGTGTAAGGCCAACTTCAGCCGTAATAAAAGCATTCCGCCTTGCTTCGAATGCTTCTCTATCAAAATGTCTTTGCTCTTTCTTCTCTTGTGCCGTAGCATTGAAAGAGAGTAGAACCGAAATCGCTACAAATGTAATGAAAAATATTTTATTCATACAAGTATTATTACAAAAATCTTCGATAAAATTACTATTTTAAACTTTATTCAGAATAGGAAAGTTCCTCATCTAAGAGATAATTGGCGTACTGAACTTCCAAATACTCCAAATACTCCTCATCTTCTTCCGCTTCAATAGCGTCTAAAGCCGTTGTCGGGACTTCCGTCCGGACCAGTAAAGAATCAGACGCAGTACTACCATCGGAACCGTTTATTCCCACGATAGCCTTGAAAAACAAACCAAGACCAGCGAATACCGCAGCCATGTACAACCACGGACGAACACGATCCATCAAGGAAATCCGTTTCGCCCTCTCCTCCGGCTTCTCGGGGAGCTGACTCATGATCCGCTCCGTAAGCCCTTCCATATACCCTTCCGGTACAGTGAAAGGATTAGTTCCTTTCAAGCGATCTAGGTTGTTTTCTTCTTTTTTCATACTTTTTCTCTTTTTATATTGCTTTGACAGCGATTCGGGCAAAAGGTTTAAACCTCTTTTGTTAAAAACTCCTCGATTTTTTTCACCGCATGATGATACGAGGCCTTCAAAGCCCCGACAGAGGTACCTAGTATCTCGGACATCTCCTCGTACTTCATCTCCTCGTTATACTTCATATTGAAAACCAAGCGTTGTTTCTCCGGCAAGGTAAGAATAGCGTTTTGCAATCTTACCTGTATCTCGTCACCATCGAAGTATTCATCCCCTTTCAAACGTTCCAGCAAAAAGGTATCCGCATCGTCAATAGATACGTTATTCATATTTCGCTGTTTATTTAGGAAAGTAATGCATTCGTTGATCGCGATCTTATAAAGCCATGTAGATAATTTAGCCTCGCCACGAAAAAGCTCGATGTTCGTCCAAGCTTTCAAAAATGTATTTTGGAGTAAGTCGTTCGCATCCTCATGATCCAGTACCATCTTTCGTATATGCCAATACAACTTCTCGCCATACAAGCTTACGACCTTGGCGAAGGCCTCACGTTGTCGGGCCGGGTCCCGGAGCTGTACTACAATTTCGTCTTCTGTATAGGATTGCATTTTTTCTATTTTGGGAAGTGCCCAGAACAGGACTCGAACCTGCACGATCGCAAAACCACTCGCACCTGAAACGAGCGCGTCTACCAATTCCGCCACCTGGGCTTTTTTTAATCATTCTGAAGCGCAACCTATCGGTATTGCGCATACAAAGGTAATCGTTTTTTCCAATTAGCAAGCAAATGAAAATAAAAAAAGCGACCGTCCCTTCCGGAACGGCCGCCCATATCATTAATCACGGGAGTCGATTACATCATACCGCCCATTCCGCCACCCATACCCGGGTTCATCGGAGGCATAGCCGGAGTCTCTTCTTTCTTCTCTGCGATCACACACTCTGTAGTCAAGAACATACCAGCGATAGAAGCTGCGTTCTCCAATGCTACGCGAGTTACCTTAGCCGGGTCGATTACACCAGCCTCGCACAAGTTCTCGAAGCAGTCCTTACGAGCGTTGTAACCGAAGTCGCCCTTGCCTTCCTTCACTTTCTGAACGATAACGGCACCTTCCTTACCTGCGTTAGCTACGATCTGGCGAAGCGGCTCCTCAATAGCACGCTTAACGATCTCGATACCTGTAGTCTCGTCCTCGTTGTCGCCCTTCATGCCTTCCAATGCATCGATAGCACGGATATAGGCTACACCACCACCGGGCACCGTACCTTCTTCGATAGCGGCACGAGTTGCGTGCAATGCGTCATCCACACGGTCTTTCTTCTCTTTCATCTCAACCTCAGAAGGAGCACCTACGTAAAGAACAGCTACACCGCCGGCCATCTTAGCCAAACGCTCTTGCAATTTCTCTTTATCGTAATCAGATGTCGTGTTCTCCATCTGGATCTTGATCTGGCCGATACGAGCTTGGATAGCCTCCTTGTCACCAGCACCATTTACAATGGTAGTGGTATCTTTGTCTACCGTGATCTTCTCAGCGGTACCTAGCATATCCATTGTAGCACCTTCCAATTTCAAACCTTTCTCCTCAGAGATAACCGTACCGCCTGTCAATACAGCGATATCTTCCAACATAGCCTTACGACGGTCGCCGAAGCCCGGAGCCTTAACAGCGCAGATCTTCAAGGAACCACGCAGACGGTTCACTACCAATGTAGCCAAAGCCTCGCTGTCGATATCCTCAGCGATGATCAAAAGAGGACGTCCGCTCTGTACGGTCGGCTCAAGGATAGGAAGAAGGTCTTTTAATACGGAGATCTTCTTGTCATAAATCAAGATATACGGATTCTCCATCTGGCACTCCATCTTCTCTGTATCCGTTACGAAGTACGGAGAGATATAACCGCGGTCAAACTGCATACCCTCAACTACGTCAACTGTAGTTTCAGTACCTTTAGCTTCCTCAACCGTGATAACACCTTCAGTCTTCACACGTTGCATAGCCTCCGCGATCAACTTACCGATAGCCTCGTCACCATTTGCGGAGATCTTCGCTACATGCTCGATCTTCTCGAACTTATCACCTACAGCCTCAGCTTGGTTAGCGATGCTCTCTACAACCTTAGCGACAGCCTTGTCGATACCACGTTTCAAATCCATCGGGTTCGCTCCGGCAGTAACGTTCTTTAAACCGACACCAATGATAGACTGAGCCAAAACCGTAGCTGTAGTCGTACCGTCACCGGCGTTATCGTTGGTCTTGGAAGCCACTTCCTTCACCAATTGAGCACCCATGTTCTCGAATGGGCAAGCCAACTCTACTTCTTTAGCGACCGTTACGCCATCCTTCGTGATGTGAGGTGCTCCGAATTTCTTCTCGATAATAACGTTGCGACCTTTCGGACCTAATGTTACTTTAACGGCATTCGCCAACTCATCCACGCCTTTCTTCAAAAGGTCGCGGGCATCCATATCATATTTAATCTCTTTTGCCATGATTGTTTTTCTTTATTTGTTACTGTTTATAAAATGAATTTAGATAATAGCCAAAACGTCTGACTGACGCATCATCAAGTACTTCTCGCCTTCAAACTCGATCTCAGTACCGGCATATTTACCATACAACACGTTATCGCCTACCTTTACAACCATCTCCTCATCTTTCGTTCCGTTACCTACAGCAACAATCTCGCCCTTTAAAGGTTTTTCCTTTGCTGAGTCAGGAATGATAATTCCACCTAGTGTTTTCTCTTCCGCAGCGGCCGGCTTAATAAGCACACGGTCTGCTAATGGTCTAATGTTCATTTTCTCGGTATTTTAAATGTTAATAATATTACTTTTTAGTTTGGAACTTTATGTTCACGCCTAAGTCTATGCGAATAGTGTGCCAAACGAATTCGCTTAGGCATGACTGACAATATTTCGGACGAAACAGACAAATACCCGAAACGGGAACTGACAACTTGTCTCTATACATATTCCCAAACGCCTTTTTACGTATGAGTCGCTATTAGCCGACATCAAGAGCTAACAGATAAATGCCAAAAGCGAACACCAACACCGCAAGAAGCAGCAAGATCAGCAAACATATCACGGACAAGAGAACGACACGCCAGAAACTTACCCACCAAGAAGAGCGACACAGCTGCTTGTAGTCCCAACAAAACAAATATGAGCCACCAAGGCAACTCATAATAATCATCCACTTGCGCCCGCTCATTAAAAGGCAACACCATGATAATCAGCAATAATATCTGACAAGCGATATAAGCCTGCACAAAAACATGCTCAACCGTATTATACTCCAACCGGATCTTGCCGAAACCGAACACCCATCGCTCGGCAATTGCTAACAAAGGCAACACAAGTATGGTACGGAGCACCTTGTAAGGATGCCACCTCCGCTCGATCAAGCATTTGAGAGAATCCGGCAAGATCCGCCTTTTTCGCAGGATACCCATGCGGAGAACAAGAAAATCCAAAGGAAAAGAAAATCGCCCTCTCCATACATGTACTCCTCAACCGACAACCAAAACAAAAACGACAAAAGCAATATTTGCCAAGCGCCTATCCACCGTTTTTCCCGAGGAGAGACGGCGGAAGTATTCCGCCGAAATAGGGAAACGAGATTCCAACCTGGGAACAGACACCTCATCACGGTCTACCCGTTAAGCGGTCAATCAGCTCATCGGCAGTCACGAGACACTGCTCGCCCGTGAGCATATTCTTTAAGTTGATTTTATTCTCGGCTATCTCATTTTCTCCGACTATCGCAACGAACGGGATTTTCTTAGCATCCGCATATCCCATTTGCTTTTTCATCTTAGTAGACTCAGGATATAGTTCCGTACGAATACCTGCCTTACGAACCTTAGCGATCAGCGGCAATAAATGAATCTCCTCCTTCTGTCCGAAGTTCACGAATAGAAGCTGTGTAGTCTTCAAAGACCCTTCCGGATACAAATCCAATTGGTTCAATACATCAAAGATACGATCAGCGCCAAAAGAGAAGCCGACACCGGATACGCCTTCCATACCAAACACCCCTGTCAGGTTGTCATAACGGCCACCGCCCGTAATACTTCCGATCTGTACATCCAAGGCTTTCACCTCGAAAATCGCACCTGTATAATAGTTTAAGCCGCGAGCCAATGTCAGATCAAGCTCTAATTCCGCACGAATTGGCGTATGAGAGATGCGCTCCAAGATAAAATCCAATTCGGCAACACCTTTCAAACCTGTCTCAGACGCAGATAATACCTCTTTCAAGGTAGCGATCTTTTCTTGATTTGAACCCTGCAACATAATGATTGGCTGCAAACGTTCGATCGCTTCTTCGGGCAACCCCTTAGAACGAAGCTCTTCATTCACATTGTCCAAGCCAATCTTATCCAATTTGTCAATAGCTACCGTAATATCTACGATCTTATCCGCCTCGCCTATGATTTCGGCAATACCGGAAAGGATCTTACGATTGTTCATCTTGATACACACACGAATGCCAAAACGATGGAACACCTCGTCCATAATCTGGATCAGTTCCACCTCATTGATCAAGGAATCAGAGCCAACAACATCGCCATCACATTGGTAAAACTCCCGGTAACGTCCCTTTTGCGGACGATCGGCACGCCAAACCGGTTGGATCTGGTAACGTTTGAACGGAAAACTAATCTCATTACGATGTTGTACCACGTAACGTGCGAACGGAACGGTCAAATCATAACGCAAGCCTTTCTCACAAGCCTTAGCAGCAAATCTCAACGGGTTCTTTTCCATTAACTCCTCATCTGAGATACCAGCGAAACAATCACCGGAATTCAATATCTTGAAAAGAAGCTTATCCCCTTCCTCGCCATATTTACCCATCAATGTAGAAAGGTTCTCCATGGCAGGAGTCTCTATTTGTTGGAAGCCATACAAGTGAAATACTTCACGGATCGTGTTGAATATATAATTACGTTTCGCCATTTCCTCCGGCGAAAAGTCCCGAGTACCTTTGGGTATGGAAGGTTTTTGCATGATCTTATGTTTTAAATGATTATTCTGGCCGCAAAGGTAATGTTTTTTGCTCGAAATAAATAAGAAAATAACAATGCCCACTGTAAGGAGCTTACAATCGCAGTCATAAGCATCTTACAATGGGCATTCTAACATCCTTACAATGGGCATCCACGGAAAGCCTCTTCCGAGGCTTATCAATCCCGGCTTCTTCCCCCCAAGAATATCATTATATAATATAATAATGTAGCAAGCGAACCCAATGCGGCTACCACATACGTATAAGCGGCGGAACGTAAAGCATCCTCTGCCTTATCATGCGTATAAGCATTTGTTATACCGGCATTGCTCAACCACGCTAAAGCACGTTGGCTGGCATTGATCTCGACCGGAAGCGTGATAAAGCTAAATAGCGTAGTCGTAGCGAACAAGATTATACCGAATAACAATAACTGAGGAAACGTATGCAATAATAACATACCCCCCAACAACACCCATGTCATGATATTAGAGGCGAAACTAACAACCGGAACCAAAGCCGAACGCATCCGTAACGGAGCGTAAGCAGTAGCATGCTGCACAGCGTGACCGCACTCATGGGCGGCAACCGCAGCAGCGGCGATACTATTGCTATAATAAACCGACTCACTCAAATTCACCGTCTGGTTAGCGGGATTGTAATGGTCCGTCAAATGTCCGGGTGTAGAAATCACCTTTACATCATAGATACCATTGTCATGCAACATCTTCTCCGCAACATCTTTTCCTGTCATACCATTCGGCATAGGGATTTTCGAATACTTCTCAAACTTGCCCTGAAGACGGGATGACACCAGCCAACTCAATAGCGCAAATCCAATAAATATAATCCAATACATGCTCATAAATTTCTATCTTATTTAGTTTTATAAAACAACGACAAAAAGTTTGCCAAAGACAAAAATGGCAGGAGACACCCCTTGAGGAACGTGGTCTTCTGCCATTTTGTACGATTTATAACAAGTTTATTCTTCTGTATATCTGACAATCGTCTGCTCACGATCCGGCCCTACGGAAACGATCTTCACAGGTACACCCAGTTCTTCCTCCAAGAAAGAAAGGTAAGCGTTGAACTCCTCGGGGAACTCGTCCTCGCTCTGCATCTTCGTCATATCCGTCTTCCAACCCGGTAATTCCACGTATACAGGTTCGATCGTATCATCGATCTCATACGGGAACTCATTGGTCTCGACACCGTTCATCTTATAAGCCACGCAAGCCTTGATCGTATCGAAGGTATCCAACACATCACTCTTCATCATAATCAATTGGCTCACACCGTTGATCATCACGGCATATTTCAAGGCAACCAAGTCGATCCAGCCACAACGACGTTTACGTCCCGTAACCGCACCAAACTCATGGCCTAATTGACCGATCTTATCTCCCACCTCATCAAACAACTCGGTCGGGAACGGACCGCTACCTACACGTGTACAATAAGCCTTGAAGATTCCATATACCTCACCGATATTCCGGGGAGAAATACCCAGTCCCGTACAACATCCGGCACAGATCGTGTTAGAGGAAGTTACGAATGGATAAGAACCGAAGTCTATATCCAGCATCGTACCTTGGGCACCTTCCGCCAAGACAGACTTACCTTCCTTCAAATAGTTATTGATGACATGCTCGCTATCAATCAATTTGAATTGTTTGAGGTAGTTCAAGGCCTCCATCCATTGAGCCTCCATCTCGGTAATATCATATTCATAGTTCAATGAACGCAGGATCGCTTCATGTTTTGCTTTAGCGGCCGCATATTTCTCTTCGAAGTTATGCAACAAATCGCCCACACGAACACCATTACGGCTAATCTTATCCGTATAAGTCGGACCAATACCCTTTCCGGTCGTACCGATCTTTCCGGAACCTTTAGCGGCTTCGTAAGCGGCATCCAATATCCGGTGAGTAGGTAAAATCAGGTGAGCTTTCTTAGAGATATAAAGCTGCTTGGTGATATCGTGACCACTCGCAGCCAATGATTCCGCTTCCTGCTTGAACAATAACGGATCCAAAACGACACCGTTACCGATTACGTTTATCTTTCCACCTTGGAAAATACCGGAAGGAATCGAACGTAACACATACTTTTCCCCGTTAAACTCCAATGTATGTCCGGCATTGGGACCTCCTTGAAAACGAGTTACCACATCGTAATTCGGAGTCAGCACATCGACAACCTTGCCTTTGCCCTCGTCGCCCCATTGCAATCCTAACAAAACGTCTACTTTCATCTTTTCTATATTTATTATAGGCTATTAATATTCTTATTTACCCGACCTTTGCAACTTAAACTTGCATTTACTGCACAGGCCATAAACATACAAACAATAATACTCCGGCGTAAAACGAGAAACTTTCAAGTTTCTCATATCCGCTTTCAACGCACTGTTTCGCAACTCTCGAATACCCCCGCATCTCGTGCAAACCAAATGCAAATGCGTATCGGCATAAATCCTCAACTCATATTGCACTGGCTGGACGGTTATTTGATGACGCACTACCAAACCAGCATCAACCAGTACATCCAACGTATTATAGAGTGTCGCCTTACTGACATGGAAGTTGTCTTGCTCCAACCGATCCGAAAGCATACACACATCAAAATGACCGGGAAAAGCACATATCTCCTTGAATATAGCATATCTCTCCTCGGTTTTCCGCAGTTTCTTCTCCGTTAGATATTCAGTAAACAACGCACGTATTTCCGTATAAACTTTCGCTTCCATCTCCTAAAGACCGCACAAACGACAAAGTTAGCGCATTTATTTTAAACGCAAAGCCTTACCGATAATATTCAAACTCGAATTTTAATTCATTATAGATTTCTTGTAATTCCGGCTTGTTTCCCGCAGCCTCCTGAAATTCCTTGAAACCGTCTAGGATTCTTTCCGCATTCCCCTCGGATTGACGCCCATAAAACTTCATGGCTTGAATAGACGCTTGTTTCTCTTTCAGCGTAGACTTAAAACCCTTAGTCTCCGCTAAGCTGTTTAAGGTTTCTACCAAGAAAGATCCTAAAACCACAGAAGATAAGCTGCCACCTCGCTTGAAATTCTCGGCCCAAGTAAGAAAGGCGACCGTGCGAGCGAACTCATTTTTCTTATCAGCAACCAGATCAGACGTGAAGTCCTCCATATAAGGCAGATGAACGAACAAGTTCCGGCAACAATGCTCCGCGATCTCTAAATAAGGAATCTCCTTGACCCAACGTTTCGCTTCCTCCAAAGGCAACGTCTCGGCGGGTTGGAGAAATGTCGCCAAGATCTTAAACTCACGAATATCTTCTTTCCATAGAGCCGCCGCCAGTTCTCCATTCGGTTTATGCTTGCGGGCGATTTCTTTTATTTCGGGGTACGGAACCCCGAAATTTAACTTATATACGATACCTTTCTCACGCATACTCGTAGAAATCACCCCGTTCATCGCCAAACGAAGTTCCTTGCGGATCTCCCTTATCTCGTCTTGTAAACTTTCCATCTATTAATTATTATAAGTCGGCAAGAAAGAATAATCACGGCCATAACGAAGCATCTGATCTGTATAACCTTCCGTATAGTCCAAGACGATATCAGTAACCTCACCGTTAGAGTTCTTTACCTCTTTCATCACAGGATTGACAAAACCTTTATAGGGAGCCAAGTTTAACTTAGCATAGCGCTCCAAGACCTCCGCATGCAGCTCCGGATCCACTTTCACGCCGTATCCTTCAACAAGATTCTTTCCGGCCGCATAGTCACCCTCACTCTTGATACGTTGAATCTCAGCAAGCAATGTCCCAAACAACTCACGTAACCTCGGATAGTCATTCACAACCACATAGGTCTTGCCATCCCGTTTTTTCAGTTCGATCACATTCGCTTCCTTCCCTTTCTCGTAAGCCCACTTAGCGATCAACTGGCGGTTACGCATATGCGCCTCTTCTACATTCTTGCCTAGCTCGATGCGAACCAACTGGGTCATCAAGCCATTCATTATATATTTATAGTATTCCGATTTATAAGCCTCGCCATCGGGAAGCAATCCCAGTTCCACCAGCTTCGGATCTGCCAAATAATACAGGCCAAACAAATCCGCACGGGTTTCCTCCAGTGTAGAGCTATAGGCTTTCAGCGCATCCGGGTCCGTGTTTTCCAGCAATTTACCGGAACCATGTCCCAGACACTCATGTAAATCCGTATGTAGATTATCCGTTAAGAAACCGTACTGCCTCATACCGTTCCGCTCCACGTCACTCCATACAAACTCTTCGCTAAAGCCATTTCCCTGAGATGCCTTATCATAAGCCTCCGTGATATTCTCTATCGTAACAGACTTCGAGCCATGATCTCGACGAATCCAATCCGCATTTGGCAAATTGATACCGATCGGGGTAGCCGGATAGCAATCACCTCCCAACATAGATACCGTGATTACCTTAGCGCTGACTCCTTTCACCTTCTCTTTCTTGAAACGCTTATCTACCGGAGAATGATCCTCAAACCATTGCGCATTATCACTGATGATTTTCGTACGCTTAGTCGCCTCCTTATTCGTAAAATTCACGGTAGACTCCCAGCTTGCTTTCATTCCTAACGGATCCCCATAAGTCTCGATAAAGCCATTCACGAAATCCACCTCCGAAGCGGTATCCTCTACCCAAAGGATCGAATAAGCATCGAACGTCTTCAAATCGCCCGTTTGATAATATTCGATCAATTTCCCAATGATCGCTTTCTGCGTATCATTCTCGGCGAAAGGCAAGGCTTGTCGCAATTGATCTACGATTTTTTCTATTGCGGCGGAATAAAGCCCTCCTACTTTCCAAACCTTTTCAACGACCGTACCGTTCTCTTTTACCAAACGGCTATTCAACCCGTAAGAAATCGGGGAAATGGTATCCTTTCCCATTTTCATTTGCGCATAGAAGTCCTCTACCTCTTTTTGACTGATGCCTCCCCCGTAATAATTATTAGAAGAAGCTTTGATCAGATCACCGTCACCGCTTTGTACGCTACGCTTTGGCATAACGCCCGGATCAAAGATTACCGGAGCGATCTCGATCATGAACTGATCCACATTTTGATTCTCACGAAGAGGTAACTTCTTAGCGTCGATTTGGTGAATACAATCCATCAAGAACTCAGGAGAAAACCCCGGGGCAAACTTGTCCAACGCATAATGATGATGGATACCACTGGAGAACCACACCCGTTTCAAATAGGTTTCCAAAGCCTTGAATTGAGGGTCCTCCCGATCTCCCTTATAATTCGTATAAATAGCCTCCAGTGTCCTGCGGATCGCCAGATTATAGCGTCCATTCTGATCGAAGAATATATCACGTCCCATCAAGGCCGCTTCGGAAAGATGATATAATAGTTGCTTTTGTCGCAAGGACAGGGATTCGAAACCCGGAACTTTATAACGAAGAATCTCCAGATCAGCGAACTGATCCACTACATAATTGAACTCCTTATCGGAATTTTGAGATGCCGTATCCGACTGTTGGCCTGTACAAGCCGTCATAACCATAGCTGTCATAAGCGATAACATTATTTTTTTCATACTTACTACGATTTGCTTTTCCTATAATATATTACATCTAAAGTACATAGTTTGAAGGCCCGCATTCCAATAAGGGCCAACCGCAAAGATAGAGAATATACAGTCAATATCAAAGGTTTGAGATTTTTTCTCTACTTTTGTAAATTCAAAAGCAAAGACAAAAAAGAGAATGGAAATAGCGGCATTAGTTTCAGGAGGAGTAGACAGCTCTGTCGTAGTGCATCAACTCAAAGAGGCAGGATACGATCCGACCATCTTCTATATCCGTATCGGTATGGAAGACAAGGATGGCTATATCGATTGCCCGGCGGAAGAGGATATCGAGATCACCTCATATATCGCCCGCAAGTATGGATGCCGGTTCGAGATCGTCTCCTTACACGACGAGTATTGGGATCGGGTGGTAAGCTATACGATCGAATCTGTCAAACGCGGTCTTACCCCTAACCCGGATATGATGTGTAATAAATATATCAAGTTCGGTTGTTTCGAGGAAAAATGGGGCAAGGATTTCGATAAGATCGCTACCGGTCATTATGCCACGACCACGGAGATAGACGGCAAGACATGGCTTTCTACCGCCAAGGACCCGGTAAAAGATCAGACTGATTTCTTAGGGCAAATCACCCGCCTACAGATACAGAAACTCATGTTTCCGATCGGGCATTTAATGAAAAGCGAGGTACGTGCCATCGCCGAGGCCCAGAAACTGCCGAGCGCCAAGCGTAAGGATAGCCAAGGCATTTGCTTCTTAGGCAAGATTAACTACAACGACTTTATAGAGCGTTATTTAGGGAAACGCCCGGGAAAAATCGTGGAACTAGAGACGGGTAAGGTCTTGGGTAAACACAATGGATATTGGTTCCATACGATCGGCCAACGTAAGGGATTGGGATTAAGTGGCGGCCCTTGGTTCGTTATCAAAAAAGACATTAAGCGAAATATCATTTATGTCTCCAACGGCTACGACCCGGAAACGCAATATGGTAAGGTGATCAATATGCAAGGTTTCGATTTCATCACGGAAGATCCATGGGGAGAATTTGAGGGTGAGAAAGAAATCACTTTCAAGATCCGTCATACCCCGGAATTTACGCATGGCTACATCCGTCGTATCGGAGATCTATATCGTGTAGAATCCGACGAAAAGATTCAAGGTATCGCTCCCGGCCAATACTGTGTAATCTACGACAAAGACCATCATTTATGTCTGGGCAGCGGCATGATTATCGATGAGACCAAGTAACACATATTCAGATTTATTCTAAATAAAAAACGGTCGCCTCCAAAAGGAAGCGACCGTTTTTATTTTTCTATTTTATTCTATTAAATAGCATACAAAGAGCTGATAGACTCACCGCTACATACACGACGGATCGCCTCAGCGAACATGTCAGCGACAGACAATACCTTTACTTTCTCGCATTTCTTGGCGTAAGGAATGGAATCCGTAAAGATCATTTCCGTTAAAGCGGACTGATCTACACGAGTAGAAGCCGGATCAGACATCACAGCGTGGCTGGCGATAGCACGAACAGACTTCGCACCATTCTCCAACATCAAGTTTGCGGCTTTCGTAATTGTTCCAGCCGTATCCACCATGTCATCAACCAAAAGGACATCCAAGCCCGTCACATCACCGATAATACGCATCTCGGCCACCTCATTGGCACGCAAACGAGATTTGTGGCAAATGACCATCGGCAAGCCTAAATACTTAGAATAGCTGCTGGCACGTTTCGTACCACCAACATCCGGAGTCGCAATACACAAGTTATCCAAAGGCAAAGACGTCTTGATATAATCCAAAAATACGGAAGAAGCATATAAGTGATCCACCGGCACATTAAAGAATCCTTGGATCTGATCCGCATGAAGGTCCATCGTAATCAAACGATTGATACCTGCCGTACTCAACATATCAGCGATCAACTTAGCGCCAATAGAAACACGAGGCTTATCCTTTCTATCCTGACGAGCCCAACCGAAGTAAGGGACTACAGCGATGATTGAATGTGCGGAAGCACGTTTAGCCGCATCAATCATCAGAAGCAACTCCATCAGATTGTCTGAATTAGGGAATGTAGATTGTACTAAGAATACATCTCTACCGCGGATAGACTCTTCATAAGAAACAGAGAACTCACCATCGGCAAAGTGCTGGATATTCATCTGTCCCAGAGGACAACCTAAACTGTTGCAAATTTTCTCTGCAAGATACCGGGAGTTCGTTCCCGAAAACACCAAGAAAGGAGTTTGTGCACTCATTATTCCGAATATTTATCTTAAAGTGAATAGATTTGAATTGTGCCGCAAAAGTACAAAACTTATTTACAATAACCTCTTTATATTTGGAAAACTTTCGCAGTATGTAGAACTTAAATCAAAGAAAAAAGCCACCTAGCTTCATCGGGCAAGTAACTTAAGTGAAATGGCAAAGTAACTTAACATACTTGCCCGATGAAGCTAGGTGCCCCGTATCAACCACCTAACTCCACCAACGAATTACCTATACAGCACTCCTAAACTTTTCAAGAAAGCTCTTACTTATGGAGAAAAGAGAACTTTAGCATTTTACCGGAATAAGCAGGGAGTTTCACTTGATAAGGATAAGCGTCTGTTAGCGTACTGATAGTCGTTTCCCCGGTTAACAAGTCGGTCAATTCAGCCGGTTTGTTATCCTCAAAGTCAAGCGCCTTGAATGCCTCGACCGGGATATTTACCCATACACATTGGTCGGCACGGTCGAAATTCACGACAACCAGAAGTACCTCGTTCTTCCATTTACGCAAGAACGCATACTGACGATTCGGATTGAAATAAGGATTACCGGAGTTCGCGTACATCAAATCATAAAACGCTCCCTCGACAATAACCGGCTCAGATCGTACCACATTCAATAGCTTAACGTACATCTCACGCAACGAGCGTTCCGCAGGTGTCAGTTTAGCTCCGTCGAAGCGCCCGTTATTATTCCAGTTTCGTAAGCTCTCAACACTCCAATAATCAAAGATGGTCGTACGGCCATCACGTCCGCTGAAGCCTTCAGCGTCCATTCCTCTTTCGCCAAGTTCCTGACCGCTATAGATCATAACCGGATTCGTATTCATGGCAGCGGAGACAATCATGCCCGGAATACCCGGACGGGCATCCCCCGCGAAGAAATCAGAAGCGACACGCTGTTCATCGTGATTCTCCAAGAAATTCAACATATTTTTCTGGATTCCCTCCAACGATTGCCAACAATGCGATATATTACTAGCCGGAGCCTGTCCGCACATCACCGCACGAACCGTATCATAAAGACCAACCTTGTCATACAAATAATCAAAATGCCCTGTATAAATATAATTCCTATACTCATCCGGATTATACACCTCCGCTATAAAGATCACATCATGCTCCTTCTTCACCAGAGGAATCACCCAGTTCCAAAACTCGACCGGGACCATCTCAGCCATATCACAACGGAAACCGTCTACTCCCTTATCAGCCCAGAACAACAAGATCTCCAACATTTTCTCCCACGTATTGGGAATGATATTGAAATGGCCCCCCCCCCCGTGCATATAATCCACGCCATAGTTCAGCTTCACCGTCTCATACCAATCGTTCTGGCTTGGATAGGCATCGAAATGATTGTTACCAGTTACCTTCGCAGGAAACTCACTATAGGCAAAATCCTCCTCACGCTGCGGATCAAAACGAAGCGTTAAGGTCTGCCCCGGAAGATAATAAAAGTTATTATTCACATCAAAAGCCTTGGACACATTATCCGTTTGACCTAAGTCCTCCACAAAAGGTTCCCGTGCGTCCGAGAAATATTGACGTGCCACATGATTAGGTACAAAATCAATAATAACCTTCATCCCAGCCTCATGCGTACGTTTCAGCAAATCCTCGAACTCACTCATACGGTTCTGGATATTATCCGCCAAGTCCGGATCTATATCATAGTAATCTTTTATAGCATATGGAGATCCGGCTTTACCTTTTACTACAGCAGAATGGTCTTTCCGGATGCCAAACAGGGTATAATCAGTTTTTGTAGCGTGCTCTATCACCCCTGTATACCATACATGAGTAATACCTAGTTCTTTTATTTTGGATAAAGCCAAAGGAGTAAAAGCCGAAAACTTACCCACTCCATTCTCAGCTAAACTGCCATTCATTACAGGAGATGGTCGTAGATTCCCAAACCAACGCGGGAATACTTGATAAATTACCATCTTGTTTTTTTGTTCCATTGCGTTCATCTATACATAAAAGTTTTTGTGGGAAAGCGCTTTGTCCAGACAGACGATTTGTTACGGCATCAGGCCTTTCTTTCTTGCTGCGATCGCTTTCACCAAGGTTTCATATTTATTCTCGTTCAATACTTTCTCAAAACTTCGGGCAGCGGCATCGTAGCCAATATTACAAATCACTTCTACATTCTCAAGATCGAATGTCTTATATAAGCCAAACTCCTCCGCTTCTATTAAGACATCACACATCTCTCGATCCTCCAGCGTATTTGCCCGGAACATATAATGATAAGAGCGCTCGGCGATATGGAATAGGGTCTGCTTATATTTTTGCGGGATCAACGGGCTTACATTCACCCCGATAATACGCTCACATTCCTCACGGATGACGGAGACCGGAAAGTTGTGAAATAATCCTCCATCCACATAATGAACACCATTAATGACTACAGGGCTGAAAATAATCGGTATGCTACAAGAAGCCGTTACCGCCTCAACAATAGGACCACTCCTAAATTCATGGCTTTCGCCATTATCCAAATCAGTTGCGACAATCACCATCGGAATCTGCAAGTCCTCGATGTTCTTGGTCCGCAAGTGTCGCCTCAAGAAATAACGAAAGCGCTTACTATCGAACAAACCCGCCTTAGGAATCTGCAACTGGGCGAATTCAGAGAACTCACGTCCGGTAAAAAGCTCCTGGATCTCTGCCGCCGAATAGCCGTCGGCAAACAAGGTACCCATTAAGGATCCGACACTGGTACCGGCTATGATATCCGGCTTCAGCCCGCATTCCTCCATCATCCGGAATACTCCGATATGCGCAAAACCTTTCGCTCCGCCTCCGCTAAGCGCCAAGCCCAACCTATAGGGTTTATGGTTTGTCTCTTCTGCCATTTATTTCTTATCTCTTAATCAAGTGACAAATATGCTGTTTTTTTTATTAAAAACATTATTATTAGGAAAAAAGTTTCCATCCTCTTTTATTTTCGCTACATTTACACGGAAAGTAAAGGTGTTGTCACATTGTTTTCTTAAGTATAACATTAAATCTACCATGTTATGATTACGAGTATTTTTTGGATTATCCCGTTAGCGTCTGTCCTAGCGCTAACATTTGCCTGGTTCTTCTTCAGGCAAATGATGAAAGAGAGTGAAGGAACCGAGTTGATGATAAAGATCGCCTCCTTTGTGCGTGAAGGGGCGATGTCGTATCTGAAACAGCAATACAAAGTAGTCGCCTCGGTTTTCGTTGTCCTAGTAATCTTATTCTCTATTATGGCCTATGGCTTCCATGTTCAAAACGAATGGGTCCCGATCGCCTTCCTGACAGGAGGTTTCTTTTCCGGATTAGCGGGTTTCTTAGGCATGAAAACAGCGACTTATGCCTCGGCCCGTACGGCGAACGCAGCCCGCACTTCCTTGAACAAAGGCTTACAAGTCGCTTTTCGAAGCGGGGCAGTCATGGGCTTAGTAGTCGTAGGACTTGGATTGCTGGATATCTCATTCTGGTATATCCTGTTAAATGCTTTCATCCCAGACGAGGCTTTAGACCCGACCCATAAACTCACCATTATCACGACAACCATGCTTACATTCGGAATGGGTGCCTCCACGCAAGCCTTGTTCGCACGTGTGGGAGGAGGAATCTATACGAAAGCCGCCGATGTCGGAGCGGATTTAGTGGGTAAAGTAGAAGCTGGAATTCCGGAGGACGATCCTCGTAACCCGGCGACAATCGCCGATAACGTAGGCGACAATGTAGGTGATGTTGCCGGTATGGGAGCCGACCTATATGAATCTTATTGCGGTTCCATCCTAGCGACCGCCGCATTGGGAGCCGCCGCATTCGTTTCTTCCGGAAGCGTAGAATTACAATATAAGGCGGTTGTCGCCCCAATGCTTATCGCCGCTGTCGGTATCATTTTATCTATTATTGGTATTTTCGCCGTCCGTACGAATGAGAACGCGACGATCAAGCAACTATTGAAAGCCTTAGCCATAGGAACGAACTTGAGTTCCGTATTGATCGCTATCTCCACGTTCGGGATTCTTTATGTATTAGGCATGGAGAACTGGTTCTGGATCGGTTGTTCCGTGATCGTAGGTCTGCTAGTCGGAATCGTGATCGGGCAAGCGACGGAGTATTATACCTCCCAGTCCTATAAGCCGACCCAGTTCGTCTCCAAAGCGGGACTGACCGGCCCGGCAACGGTTATTATCTCCGGTCTCGGACTAGGGATGCTCTCTACGGCCATCCCGGTACTTGCCGTCGTGGTCGGTATTATTTGTTCCTTCTTGTTCGCCTCCGGATTCGACTTCACGAACGTGGGCATGGGATTATACGGAATCGGTATAGCGGCCGTAGGTATGCTATCGACCTTAGGCATTACATTGGCTACGGACGCTTACGGCCCTATAGCGGATAATGCCGGAGGCAACGCCGAGATGTGTAACCTAGGGAAAGAAGTCCGTAAGCGTACGGACGCATTGGATTCATTAGGAAATACGACAGCGGCTACGGGTAAAGGTTTCGCTATCGGTTCCGCCGCGTTAACCGGCTTGGCTCTATTGGCCTCTTATGTAGAAGAGATCAAGATCGGTTTGCTCCGCTTAGGAGAGACCGTCTTGAACTTTACCGATGGCAGGAGTATCGAAATATCTAAAGCCTCATTCTCGGACTTTATGGTATATTATGATGTTACCTTAATGAATCCGAAGGTGCTGGCCGGAATGTTCCTAGGTTCCATGATGGCATTCATGTTCTGTGGCCTTACGATGAACGCTGTAGGACGTGCGGCCGGGCACATGGTGGAGGAAGTTCGCCGTCAGTTCAAGGAAATCAAGGGTATTCTGACTGGAGAGGCACAACCGGATTATGCCCGTTGCGTTGAGATCTCGACGAAAGGAGCGCAACACGAAATGGTACTTCCCTCCGTTTTAGCTATTATCGCCCCCATCTTAACCGGACTCATATTTGGTGTGACAGGCGTTGTCGGACTATTGATCGGTGGATTAAGCACGGGCTTCGTTTTAGCCGTATTCATGGCGAACGCCGGAGGAGCATGGGATAACGCAAAGAAATTCATCGAGGAAGGAAACCACGGCGGTAAGGGTAGCGAGGCGCATAAGGCAACCGTTGTCGGCGATACGGTTGGCGATCCGTTCAAAGACACTTCCGGCCCGAGTTTGAATATCCTTATCAAGCTGATGAGCATGGTAGCGATCGTGATGGCGGGATTGACGGTGGCTTGGAGTTTGTTCTGAGATTTCACGCAGTACTACTGACTTTTCCGGAGAAGATATACTTACTTGGCAAAGTAATATATACTGTGTTGGCCAAGTAAGTATATCTTCTCTGAAAAGGCTTGATACTTCTCCTGAAAAACTTCACAGGGTTTGCGTTGGCCGCCCCTGCTCATTAGTTATTCATTTGATAAAAACTGTTGTTTATTTTTTTGTTTTTTATATTAATGCTTTTACTATATTTGCAAAAAGCCAAGTACAATGATACCTTACAATCGAAATACTGCGATTCTCCTTATCCTCTTCAACCGTCCAGATACCATTAGGAAGGTATTTGAGCGAATTCGGGAGGTGAAACCCAAAAAATTATATCTGGCTGCGGACGGTCCAAGAAACGAGAAGGAACGTGAGGAATGCGATGCGGCCAGAGCTATCGTTTCTTGCATAGATTGGGATTGCGATGCGATTAGACTGTACCAGGAGCGGAATCTGGGTTGTGACATACACTGTTACCAAGCGATTTCTTGGTTCTTTGAGCAAGAACCGGAAGGAATCATATTGGAAGATGATTGCGTGCCATCCTTATCCTTTTTCGGATTCTGCTCCACGCTATTGGAAAGATACAGAAATGATGAGCGTATCGGCCATATAGCCGGAAGCAACTATCAATTCGGCAAGAAGAGGGGCGATGGATCTTATTATTTCTCCAACTTGACCCATGTAGGAGGATGGGCCGGATGGAGAAGGGTTTGGAAAAATGTTCGTTGTGATAAAAATTATCCACTTTTTGGACGGCTCAATTATCTATCCAGCTTGCCTTCGCATGCTCCATTCCAAACGCATTGGAACAAATATTTCGGCATGGCTAATCACAACCCAGATTTTTGCTGGGATTTCAGGTATGCCTACACCAACCTGGTCAATAACAGGTTATCAGTCATCCCAAACTATAATCTGATATCCAATATTGGCTGTTCGGACAAAGCGACTCATTATATCAAAGATTATCCATTCGCAGATATAAAAAATGAGGAGATCGATACCATCCTACATCCCTCCTTCATCTGCCCGGATGTAGAAGCCGATTTATATTCGCAGACCAAGGAATATAACTCATCCAGGGAATCTCTAATCAAGCAAGATGATGTTTTTTACTTGAAGGAGAGGCTTAACACCGTTACTGTAAACAATCATATAAAGCCGAAGATCCCTCGAATTATCCATCAAATCTATGAGGATATGTCAGGACCGACACCTTTATTACAGGGGATCTCCCAATCTTGGAAAGAGTTGAACCCGGATTGGGAATATCGTTTCTGGAATAAAAAGGATATTGACGCTTTTTTAGGAATGTATTACCCGGATCTTATACCGATCTATCAGGCTTTTCCCTACGATGTGCAGCGTTGGGACGCAGTCCGCTATTTGATTCTCTATAAGATAGGCGGACTCTATGTGGACATGGACTATGAATGCACGGAGAACATCTCTCCCCTATTGTGTGAGACGGAATGCGCGATGGGCATGGAGCCGAGAGGCAATGCGGTCTTACGGCGTATGCCTTACATCGTGGGCAACGCTTTTATGGCGACAGTCCCCGGGCATCCTTATTTCAAGGAATTGATAGATGCCGTATTCCATGATAATAAAGACAGGGGGGCTCTTTATCCGGAGCGATCCATTCTCGATACCACAGGCCCTTATATGACAACCAGAGTCTATGACAATAGCAAGTATAAGGAACAAGTCTCTTTAATACCTGCGGAGCTGGTCGCCCCATTAACCCGCGACGAGGTGTTGAAAGTGATGGACGATGAGATATCAGAAGGTTTAGCGAACAAGATCGAGAACTCATTCGCTATACATTACTTTCTAGGTAGTTGGTACGAACAAACAAAAAAGTAAGGATATGGCTATTCCAAGAATCATACATCAGGTCTGGGAAGGACGTACAGAGCCCAAGATGCCCACCCGCTTACAAATCTTGGCAAGAACTTGGCGAGAGCAGAACCCGGATTGGGAATATCACCTTTGGAACGGGGAAGAAATGGATGAGCTGGTGGAAAAACATTTTCCGGAGTATCTTTCCATATATAGAAGCTTTCCTTACAATGTACAACGTTGGGACACGATTCGTTACATGATATTATATATATATGGTGGCGTATATACGGATTTGGATACGGAGTGTTTTCGACCGATGACTCCCCTATTGGAAAATGTAACGATCGGGTTTGGAGAAGAGCCCCCCATTCCTGCCAAGCCCATACGTATAGGCAATGCTTTCTTGGTCTCTGAAAAAGGAAATCCGGGTTGGCTGACGATCTTGAATGAGATCTTGACTAATACGGAAGAAAAAGAGTCCGCGATCGAAACGGTCATGCATTCGACCGGTCCCAATAGGATCAATCGGTTGTTCAACCGCTTAAAAAAAGAGAACGGGGCTTATGGATTCCCCTATTCACAAGTAACACCCGTTTCTAAATATGATATGTACCGATACATCTTTCAAGGAGAAAAAGAGGTGTTCCTCGAGAAGATAAAACAGGCCTATTGCGCACATTACTTTTTTGGAAGTTGGGATACGAAGTTGGCTTTTTATTAAATAAGGTAAGATATGAGAGAATTGTTCATGAAGCATAAAGAGAACTTAAGAGACTTACTTCGTTTCGGGCTATTAAGAACGGAGGAACTGAAAAATCCCGGATTATACAATGGCAAACTGGGAATGATCATCCTGTTTTATGAATACAGCCGTTATAGCGAGGATATCCTGTATGAGCAATTCGCTGACGAGATGATGGATACTATCCTGGAATTACCGGATTCCCTACCTTTTCGATTTGCGGATGGCTTGACCGGTATCGGATGGGGCATCACCTATTTACTGCGAGAAAAGTTTATAGAAGGGGATATTGAGGAGATTCTCTCGGAGGTGGATGAAAAGCTATCAAATATAAAATCGTATAATGCGGCATATAAGGAGGACTATGGCCTTTATTCGGCCATGCGTATGAATTATAAAAAAGCTGTAGTTAAAAAGGATTTGGTACCTGATTCATCCTATGATGAAGGGAAAATACTAGGGCAGATCTGGAATAGTTGTCTTAGTCTGTCTAAATAATACATTGAATACATGAGAACGATAGGTAAATAACATGGAGATATATCGAATAAAAATAACAACACCTAAAAATAGTCTTAGACTATACCTGCCTAACGGTACATGGCAGGCTTTTTTAGGTAAAAATAGGTTTGTTTTAGATAGTTGCAACAAGAATAATTAAGAGGTCACACTTGTTGTAACTATAAATAATATTATTCTAGTTTGAATATAAGGTGACACAAATATTTGTTTAACTGCTAAAACACTAAAAAAATGAAGCAAGTAAAGAAGCTAAAATTAAGCGAATTGTCTAAAAAAGAATTAAACGAAAGACAGTTGAAAGAGTTAAAGGGTGGGGATTATTGCAGGGATAAATGTGGTACATCATCTCCTACAATAGGAAGTGCCTATGGGGAATGGACGGCTTACTTCTAACCTCAATTAGAAATTGGCGATGTGTCAAATATAGTATTTACCGGTTCATAACAGATATTATTTTCACAATAAAATAAATCAGTGTACGGTAATATAATTTGACACATAGCCTTTCTAGTAATTATTTTCAAGATAGTTTATGAAAGCAAACATACATATATTCTTTTGGGTGTTTTTCTTGTTGGTAATCGGTATCAGTTGTAAACATCAAGCAGAGATTGGCAAAGACTTTATCATCGTGGATTTCGAGCGGTGCATGGATGAAGAACGTCTTATGAAAATATCCGAAATTGCCGATACGGTGGAATACTTAGAGCTGAAAACACCCAAGGATATCATCGTGACCCGGATCTCGGATGTATTGAAGGTGGATAATTATTGGATTGTCCGTTCATTGGCTGGCATCTGCCTGTTCACGGAAGAGGGAGAGTTTGTCCGGCTGATTGGCCGAAAAGGGCAAGGACCGGGAGAATATTTGGGAATCCGAGGGATTGATTATGACCCGAAAAGGAAAGAGATCCTTGTGGCGGATGCGCAACGAATCTTATTTTATGACCTGGAAGGGAACTATATCCGTAACGTGAAAATCACGGAGGATTTCTTTTACAACATCGGGATCTCCGATACGGTGTTATGGACTACGGCTTTGGGTATACACCAAGAGAAGCATTTGGTTTACGCATTCAATGAACAGGGAGATACGTTGCGCTTCATTCCCAATTCAAACTATGGGATGACGGTAAAGAATACGGACGGTGTCTATTTCGTTCATTCTCGTCACGAGAAGGAATTCTATCGGTATGACTCACAACTCTATTTGAAAAACAGGGCGGCGAACGATACGGTATTTCGCTTATCATCGTCCGATATATTCCCGCATATTGTTTTTGATATGGGCAAATATAAGTTGCCGATCCAATATGAGGCTTGGTTCTCCAATGTTGACTATGAGCAACATGCGAGTAACTATTGGGGCATTCCGAATGTCGTTGAGGGTGACCGCTTGCTCTTCTTGACATGCCAACGCAGGAATGGTGTAGGCAACAATCCTTATGAGCCGAATGAGGACGATTGGCGATACATGGTCTATGACAAAAAGATGGGATCGGGGTTTGTCGCCAAGGGACAGCTTCAAGACGACCTGCTTGGAGGGCCTGCCATTTGGCCTCGTTTCAGCACACAGGAGTATTACGTTGGCACAGTTGAGTGGTATGAGTTATATCCCGACGTGAAAGTGGGCGTTTACAACCTCTCGCCGGAATTAAAGAAACAATTCGACGGTTTCGGGCATAGTACCAATGAACTGTTAGTGATTTGTAAGAAAAAACAATAACTAAATACAAATGTCTCATGAAAAACAAACAAGTAAGAACAAGCCTGATTTTGAGAACAATCGTCCTTTTCGTATCGCTGGTTCTCTCATTCCCTGTTTTCGGTCATTCTAACGATGCCCAAGGAGATCCGTTACAACCGGAAGATAAAGTCTATAAGCGTGTCGATATCATGCCCTCCTATCCGGGTGGTACAGAGGCTATCCTGGCATTTATAGCGGAAAACATCCAATATCCTAAGGATGCGCTGGAAGCAGGCAAGCAAGGGACAGTGGTTTGCGAGTTCGTGATCAATAAGGACGGCAGTTTCTCGGATGTACGAGTCGTGCGAGGGCTTTCGCCTTCGTTAGATAAAGAGGCGATAAGAGTCATCAAGTCTTTCCCAAAATGGGAGCCGGGTAAGAACGAAGGCAAAGTTGTACGCGTTTTGTATACGCTTCCCATTAATTTTAGAATCCGGTGATCTATAAACGTAATCTTATTAGCTCGGGACAGGAAATCAATGGAACCCATTGTTAAATCCATTGATTTCTCGATCGAGCTCATTCAAATCGTTGTAATGAACAAGCAGACGGGAAAGTGTACGCTGTCTCCTTCTCTTCAGAAACAATTTGATGGTTGGGGAAAAGATACGAATCAGTTAATCATACTGTGTAAGAAAAAAAGTAAAACGAAAGCTATAATTATTTAAACAAAATGATAAACTATAGTTTAACTTATGCCGATAAGAATATTTCTGTTCAGATAGAAAAGGATTATAATCTACATGTAAAAAAGAAGGGCAAACAAATTTCAATCCAAAAAGAGAAGGGACAAGCTAAAGTAGCTAATATAAATAATGAGTGTGACTTTAATGACCCCTACTCTCTGAATGGACATATTTCAACATCTGATATTTTTATTGAATTGGCGAATATAAAGCATATCGGTTTTGAAATAACGGATTCTTGTAATCTTAAATGTACTTATTGTATATATGGTAAATTTTATGAGAATCATGATATCCGTCTAAATAAAAAGATGGATCCGTATAAGGCGAAGTTATTAATAGATTATCTTGTAGATAAACTGAACTCTCCAGCAAATACTTCTCCAATAAATGATGTGATCATTAGTTTTTATGGAGGTGAGCCTCTACTTAATGTAGAGTTTATCAAAGAAATAGTAAATTATACTCAGAAATTGCAGAATCATCATATCACATTCAAATATATGATGACGACAAATGCGATTTATTTAAAAAAGTATCTTGATTTAATTCTTAAATATAACTTTATTCTTACTGTTAGTCTAGATGGGACAGAAGAGAATGATGCACACCGGATTTTTCCTAATGGCAAAACCTCCTTTAAAATTGTTTATAATATATTAAAGTATATCCAGAACCATTATCCTGATTATTTCAGAGATTACATACGAATCAATTCCGTTATCCATAATTTGAATAATCAGCAAGAAATATTTTCTTTTATCTATCATGAATTTGGTAAAGTTCCTCATTTCTCTACCATAAATCGCACCGGTGTAAAATCAAGTATGAGAAAAGATTTTAACAATTTGGTTCAACCAAAACCTATAGATGAAAAGAATGGACTTACTAAAGAAATGAATGAAGTGCTAGATTTAGGTTCTGACGAAGCAAATATGTTACAGGCCTTCATTTTTCACTATAGTGGGAATGTATATGAAAGCTACAATGATTTATTGATCAAAAGCAGTGAGGTAGAGCACCTGCCTACGTCTACATGTATGCCTTTCTCTCGAAGAATTTTCATGACAGTCAACAATAAAATATTGCCTTGTGAACGAATAGGGCATCAATATGCGCTAGGAGAAATAAAAGGAAATGAAGTTGTGATTAATTGTGAAGATATCGCTAAAAAGTACAATGCATATTATGATTCATTGAGGAATTTATGTTCGCATTGCTTTTACAAGCGGCATTGCATATTATGTATGTTTGATATTGAGAATTTGGGAGAAAAACCTATTTGTAAGCAAATGGCTGATAGCCAAAAATTTGATGACTATTTGCGTCAGTGCATAAAGAAAATGGAGGATCAGCCTCTATTATATAAGCGAATTATGGAAGAGGTTATTCTTGTAAGATAATGGAAATGAACAATATAAATACACTTTGGCTTTACCTTCATCCTTATGTCATTATTAGTGAGGATCCAAATAACTATTTATTTTATAATGCATATCCAAGAACAAGGATATGGAGACATCATAGAAGGAGACTTGGAGAAACCTATCATTATGCCTCCTGTATTAAACCTACAATGGAGTGTAGAGCGGCTAACAGAAAATAATTCGCCAATTAGTAAAAATATCCTATCTTATTTGCATGAGGTAGAGATCTACATTAATGGCGAGTGTCCCTTTGATTGTCCCAATTGTCAAGCCCGGTATAAGCAATACCTTTGCTGCACGAAATCAACAAAGGTGCTTGATCCCACCTTGTTAAGAGACTTCTTATTCTCCATTTATTATACAGGAGCGGCGGTCACGCTCTCAGGCGGAAATATCTTTCAGTACAAAGAGTTGGAGGAGGTATTGGCCATTGTGGAAGGAATAGACGCTACGCATACATTGGTTTCAGACTGGCGCAACATACCGGAAGATCTAAGTGTCTTGAGCAAGCGAAAGAAAGAGGCGTTCCGTCTGAAAGTACTTGTGAACGAACCGGCAGATACGGCGGCAGTTATCGCTCTCGCTCAAAGAATCAAGGAGCTGCGAATCAAGCAATGCTGGGAAATCAGTATAACGTCCTTCCCGGAATATGAAAAAGCGGAAGCGTTAAGCGAATCTTTAAGTGAGTGGGCGGATGACGTGACCATCCGGCCGTTCTATACCGGAGAGAACATAGGCTTCTTTGAGGAATGTATCTTTATCGACCAAGAGGAACTGGATAACATTGAACTAGATAGGCAAGGAATATTCGCCCTTCAAGCGCTCAACACGAATCATTTCGGGAAAATAACCATCTTGTCTGATGGTAGCGTGTATGCGAATGTAAACGAAAAAACCTTGGGACATATTCAAGATTCGATCAAGGAAATGCTATGCGAAGAATTGGAAAAGGGAACATCTTGGCGACGTACACGCTACAATCTAAAGCCTTGTTCTCAATGCCGTTATAAACTAATTTGCCCGTCCCCCTCCAATTATGAGTTAGCGATCGGAAAAAACAATTTATGTCATATGAATCCTTTGTAAAAGTTGAACAAGCCCTTCCCTACATTCGGTTGTTTTGACAAGCAGCGTGTGTTTTTCGGCTAATATCATCAAAGAGATTACATTTAACAGATTGAATTTGTATGGAATTTTCGTGCTGTTTTTGCAGCAACAGCCATAAGGAAAAAACTTCTGCCCTTTTTATCCGGCTTTTCCTTTTTTACCGTACATTCGCGCCGTAAATACATAAAACAATTCAACAATGTCAATCTCACGCTTTAATGCTGTGGAGAAGGCATCCAACCGAAAGGCCGTGGAAGCCGTTACTCCCGAACACAAAGTATCTGAGTACTATGGCGAGAATGTCTTCAACCGGAAGGCGATGCAGAAATATCTCTCCAAGGAAACGTACAAAGCCTTGACCCACGCCATTGACAATGGTACACCTATCGACCGGGAAATCGCCAATCATGTGGCAGCCGGCATGCGTATGTGGGCACTGGAAAAAGGAGTCACTCATTACACCCACTGGTTTCAACCACTTACCGATGGCACCGCCGAGAAGCACGACGCCTTTGTAGAACACGATGGCAACGGCGGCATGATCGAGGAGTTCAGCGGCAAGTTGCTCGTCCAGCAAGAACCGGACGCCTCCAGTTTCCCGAACGGTGGACTTCGCAATACCTTCGAGGCCCGCGGCTACTCCGCTTGGGACCCTTCCTCTCCCGCTTTTATCGTAGATGACACACTTTGTATCCCAACCGTATTTATCGCTTATACCGGTGAAGCGCTGGATTATAAGACCCCGCTGATCCGCTCTATCGAAGTATTGGGGGAAGCCGCCAAGGACGTATATCGGTATTTCGATGAGGATGTCAATAAGATAATTACTTACCTAGGTTGGGAACAGGAATATTTTCTTGTTGACGAGGACTTGTATTCCGCCCGTCCGGACCTCTCACTCACCGAGCGTACCTTGCTCGGACATGAGAGCGCAAAGAACCAACAATTAGACGACCATTATTTTGGCGCTATCCCCTCTCGTGTACAAGAATTCATGAAAGACTTGGAAACCGAATGCTATAAACTAGGTATCCCGGTAAAGACCCGCCATAACGAGGTAGCCCCCAACCAATTCGAGCTAGCTCCTATTTACGAGGAATGTAATCTAGCCAACGACCATAACCAATTATTGATGTCGGTCATGAAACGTGTAGCCCGCCGTCATAATTTCCGTGTATTATTGCACGAGAAGCCATTTAACGGGGTAAACGGTTCCGGTAAACACTGTAACTGGTCTATGGGAACAGATAAGGGGGTAAATTTATTCTCTCCGGGTAAAGACCGTGAGGACAACCTGCGCTTCATCACCTTCGTGGTGAACACCATCATGGCCGTTTATAAATACAACGCTTTATTAAAAGCGAGTATCGCTTCCGCCACGAACGCACATCGCCTAGGCGCAAACGAGGCACCTCCCGCTATCATCTCCACTTTCCTTGGAACACAAATCAGCGATATCTTGGATAAGTTCGAGAATAGCTCTATCGAGGATGCGATCGAGGTAGACGATAAAAAGGGCTTGCATCTCGGATTCGGGCAGATCCCCGAACTGCTGTTGGACAATACAGATCGTAACCGTACCTCTCCTTTCGCTTTCACCGGAAACCGTTTTGAGTTCCGTGCCCCGGGTTCTTCCGTGAACTGCGGATCGGCCATGTTAGCGTTGAACTCCGCCGTAGCTTATCAATTGCAACAATTCAAGAAGGACGTAGAGGCTTTGCAAGCGGAAGGAAAAAGCAAGGAAGTAGCGATCTTCAAGGTGCTGAAAGCCTATATCAAGGAATCTAAGCCGATCCGTTTCGATGGAAACGGTTATTCGGACGAATGGAAAGAGGAAGCCGCCAAGCGAGGTCTGGATTGCCAAAATAGTGTTCCCTTGCAATATGACGCTTATCTTAAACCGGAGTCGATCGAGATGTTCACGTCTACCGGTGTACTTACCCAGAAAGAATTGGAAGCGCGTAATGAGGTAAAATGGGAAGTCTATATCAAAAAGGTACAGATCGAGGCTCGGGTATTAGGGGATTTATCCTTGAACCATATCATCCCGATAGCCGTTCGCTACCAGAGCGTATTGCTGGATAATATAGCGAAGTTGAAAGAGACATTCGGCGACGACCCGGAATTCCGTGATATGTCGGAAGAGCCCCGTCGCTTGGTTCGTAAGATAGCCGGACATATCTGTGCCGTGACCAAGAAAGTGGATGAGATGGTAGAGGCTCGCAAGAAAGCGAACCGTTTGACCGATATGCGGGAAAAAGCGATCGCTTACCACGACTCGGTGGCCCCTTATTTGGATGAGATCCGTGACCATATCGATGATCTGGAGCTGATGGTGGACAACCAGATGTGGCCGTTGCCGAAGTATAGGGAACTCCTGTTTATCCGATAAAAAACACCAGTACTGGCATTGCCTTGCGCCAGTATCGGCATAGCCTCACACCGATATAGGCGTTGCCTTACACCAATACTGGCATAAGGCAACGCCTATACTCCCGTTTACCACTTCACATAAGAAGCGTTCACCAAGAAGTCATAATCATGTTTCATCGCTTGCAGCGGTGTCATATTATAACGCTCTTGCTCAATGAAGTAATCCTCTAATCCGGCTTTCTCTGCCACGGCGAATAAGGACTTGAAGTCTACGATTCCGGCGCCCATCTCCGTGCTGCCCTTTCCATCCGCATTTGCGTCTTTCAAGTGCCAGTTGGCGAAACGACCGGGATAACGGTTCACGTAATCATGACATTTAAAACCGCCATACACTAATTGAGCCGTATCGATCTGGAAAGTAACCAGCCCTTTGTCCGTATTCTCGATCATCACGTCGAACGGGATCTTTCCTTCCAACTCATGGAATTCATCCACATGGTTATGGAAAGCGAAACGCAACCCGTTCGCCTTTGCGATCTCACCACATTTATTAAATTGATCCGCTAAACGCTTCACGTCCGAAAGGCTCTTGATATCTTTGGAGGGATAACCCGCCTGAACAATCCATTTACAGCCTACCTCTGCCGTATCGGCGGCATTCTTTTTCCAGAAGTCCCATCCCTTGGTATCACCCTCCGCCAGCAAACCGCTTCCGGTATGGGAACCTACCATACGGGCACCCAGATCCGCCAGATATTTCTTCATCTCGGCCGGGGATTTCCCGTAGAATTTGCCATCCCGGTAACCGGCGGCTTCCATCCGTTTATAACCGATATCCACCAAAGCCTTCATCGTACCGTCAAAATCCGTCTTCAAGTCGTCCCGGACACTATACAACTGTACACCTATCGCTTTCTCTTTCTTAGCCAAGATAGAGGCAAAGCCATTCGGTACTACACTCAGCGCAGCCACAGCGGCACCCGCTTTCAAAAAATTCCGTCTCGTTATCATCATACTATTCTTTAAGATTAACGTCGCTAAAGGTAGGAAAATTATTTCTACTTTCGCGCACATTTAAACAAACGATCATGCAAGGAACAAAAAATCTGACCGAAGGGGCCATCTCCCGGCAACTATTCAATCTGGCGATGCCGATCATGGGTACCTCATTTATCCAAATGGCCTATAGCATCACCGACATGGCTTGGGTAGGCCGATTGGGAAGCGAGGCCGTAGCCGCTATCGGCGCCGTTGGTATCCTTACTTGGATGACGAACTCGATCTCTTACTTGAATAAAGTAGGCTCGGAGGTGAGTGTCGGGCAAAGTATCGGAGCGCAAAACGTGGAAGATGCCCGAGGATTCGCCTCCCATAACCTAACGATCGCCTTGATCCTCTCGCTTTGTTGGGGATTCTTGCTATTCGTCCTCGCTCATCCGATTATCGGCTTCTACAAACTGGAGGAACCGATTGCGTTAAACGCCGTGGAATATTTGAGAATCGTCGCTTCCGCATTCCCATTTATCTTCCTCTCGGCGGCGTTTACCGGTATTCATAATGCCTCGGGATTGAGTAAGATTCCATTTTATATCAGCGGAACAGGTCTTTTACTGAATATGGTGCTAGATCCTTTATTTATACTCGGCTTCCATTTGGGTACGGCGGGCGCGGCTTGGGCTACGTGGATCTCCCAAGCGGTGGTTTGCGGACTATTCGTCTATCAGATAAAATGCCGCAATAAATTGTTCGGGGGATTCCCTTTCTTTGTCCGTTTAAAGGAACGCTACACCAAGCGGATCTTCCAATTGGGCCTGCCGGTAGCGTTATTAAATACATTCTTCGCGATCATCAATCTTTTTATGGCTCGTACAGCTTCCACCTACGGAGGGCATATCGGTTTGATGACGCTTACGGCAGGCGGACAAATGGAGGCGATCGCATGGAACACCTCACAAGGCTTCAGTACGGCCCTCTCCGCTTTCACCGCCCAGAACTACGCCGCACGCAAGAAAGAACGTATCTTGACCGCTTATCATACGACGCTTAAAATGACTTCTATCATCGGTGTACTCTGCACGTTGTTATTCGTCTTTTACGGTAGCGAGGTCTTCTCGCTGATCGTGCCGGAGCAAGCCGCTTATGAGGCCGGTGGTATATTTCTCCGGATCGATGGCTATTCGATGATCTTCATGATGCTGGAGATTACCACGCAAGGCATGTTCTACGGTACCGGTCGAACGATTCCGCCGGCGATCATCAGCATCTCGTGCAACACCCTGCGCATACCTTTGGCCATCGGGCTAGCGGCAGCGGGACTGGGTATTACGGGTGTTTGGTGGGCGATCAGCCTTTCCAGTATGCTGAAAGGTGTCGTCGCTTTCATCTGGTTCAGTATCTTACAGAAGAAGATCTTGTAAGCGGAACAATTCTTACCGATTTTCCGTACATTTGCGATTCAAATGACAATTAATTAAAAAACAACCGATATGGATAACAAATTCAAACCGGAAACCCTGTGCGTACAGGCCGGTTGGCAACCCAAGAAAGGAGAACCCCGTGTCCTCCCGATCTATCAAAGCACGACATTCAAGTATGAGACGAGCGAACAGATGGCTAAATTGTTCGATTTGGAGGAAAGCGGCTATTTCTATACCCGCCTGCAAAACCCGACAAACGAGGCTGTAGCAGCCAAGATCGCAGCATTGGAAGGTGGCGTGGCCGCCATGCTGACCTCATCCGGGCAGGCCGCTAGCTTTTTCGCTTTCTTCAATATTTGCGAGGCTGGCGACCATATCGTAAGCGCTACCAGCATTTATGGTGGTACTTACAATCTATTGGCCGTTACCTTGAAGAAACTGGGAGTCGAGTGTACATTCATCGATCAAGACGCAAACGAGGAAGAGATCTCCAAGGCTTTCCGCCCGAATACGAAGGCGATGTTCGGCGAGATGATCTCCAATCCGGGCGTTATGGTATTGGACGTAGAGAAGTTTGCCCGCATCGCTCATAATCATGGCGTACCCTTGATCGTCGATAATACGTTCGCCACGCCGATCAATTGCCGTCCGTTCGAATGGGGAGCGGATATCGTTACGCACTCCACGACTAAATATATGGATGGCCATGCCACGAGCGTAGGCGGTTGTATCGTGGATAGCGGCAATTTCGACTGGGAGGCGCATGCCGAGAAGTTCCCGGGACTTTGCCAGCCGGACCCTTCTTACCACGGATTGACCTATACCAAGGCATTCGGGAAATTAGCGTTCATCACGAAAGCGACCAGCCAACTGATGCGTGACCTTGGAGCGATCCAATCCCCGCAAAACGCATTCCTATTGAATCTGGGATTGGAGACCTTGCATCTTCGTGTACCGCAGCATTGCAAAAACGCCTTGGCGGTAGCGCAGTGGCTACAGAAATGTGATAAGGTTGCTTGGGTTCATTATCCTGAATTGGAAAGTAATCCGTACCATGAACTCGCCAAGAAGTATCTACCGAATGGCTCTTGCGGCGTATTATCCTTCGGATTGAAAGGTGGACGTGAGGTGGCGATCAAGTTTATGGATAGCTTGAAACTCGCCGCTATCGTAACTCACGTAGCGGATGCCCGTACTTGCGTGCTTCACCCGGCCAGTCATACGCACCGCCAGTTGAGCGATGAACAATTGATAGAGGCTGGCGTGGCTCCGGACTTGATCCGCTTCTCTGTAGGTATCGAGAACGCCGATGATATTATTGCAGATATTGAGCAAGCGTTGAATAAATAAGACTTCAGTGCCACGCTGATGGCACACCCATGTCATCGGCATGGCACACCCATGTCATCGGCATGGCACACCCGTGCCATCGGCGTGGCACACCTGTTCCATCAGCGTGGCACACCTGTTTCACCCAATGCCGGAAAACCGGATTCTCCACATGGCTTTCCGAAATGGATAATAACGCGTCCAGATCAAAACAATCAGCGACAACGCCTGCGCCAGACAAAGAGGCATCGTAAGCATTGCAAGCTTGCTCAATATGTGTAGGAACCATCAATACAGGTTTATTCAGATACATCGCCTCACATACGGATTCGAACCCGGCGGTCGTAGCATAAGCTTTCGCCCCCGACATATAACGTAGAAACAACGTATCATCCAGCTGATGGAAAGAAAGGCAATCGTCTATTATCACCTCGGCTCGCTGATCTTTCTTATCCCAAAAGAAATGCATCGGAACCGAAGGATGACGAGAATGCCAAGAACGGATCTCCTCACTAAACCCGCTATTCAACAAATAACCATGCAAATAACTGCCGCTTGATGAATATGGCCGCAAATAATCCTTTACGATCGATATATTGGAGAACTTAAAAGGAGCCAAGCTGTCGAGAAAATCATCATGGTTCCCCACGACATAGATAATCTCCGTACCCCTTTTCTCCATCATCTTCATCAATACCTTAAAGAAATCGGTATGCTTTTGTTTCCAGCGTTTACCGGATTTCTTCAATTGCCAGCCATCGATGATATCACCATTCAAAATCAATCGATCGCAATCTACGTGCTTGAGAAAACGGGTGACCTCCTCCGTCCGGAAATGTTCTGATCCCAATAACAAAAAGGCCAGCTCTTCACAAAGCCGGCCTTTTCTCGTTTAACTTTAAATATTAAAAAATTATGATGACATTTTACTTTACCTATTCTTCTGATTGGATAGCCTCGTAAGCCTTTAACAACTTCTCTTGTACATCGGCAGGAACTAACTCGTAACTAGCGAACTTCATCGTAAACGAAGCACGTCCGCCCGTAATGGAGCTTAATGAAGTAGAATAGTTAGACATTTCTTTCAAAGGAACTTTCGCCAATAGTTTCTCAAATCCCTTCTCGCTATTCATACCCATAATCAAGGCACGGCGTCCTTGCAAGTCACTCATCACATCCCCCAGATAATCGGCAGGAACGGAAACCTCGACATCGTAAACAGGCTCCAAGATCTTAGGACCCGCCTCTTTGAAAGCGGTACTGAACGCATTACGTCCGGCAAGCATGAAAGAGATCTCATTACTGTCTACCGGGTGCATCTTACCATCGTATACGCAAATACGCACGTCGCGAGCATACGAACCCGTCAACGGCCCTTGCTCCATACGAGCCATGATACCTTTCAGGATAGCCGGCAAGAAACGAGCGTCGATAGCACCACCAACGATACAGTTTACGAACACGACTTTACCACCCCAATCCAAATCGATTATCTGAGTATCACGAACATTCATCTTATATTCCTGTCCGCCGAAACGGTAGGTATCCGGAGTAGGCATACCCTCATAGTAAGGCTCGATAATCAAGTGGACCTCACCGAACTGGCCTGCGCCACCGGATTGTTTCTTATGACGGTAATCCGCACGGGCCGCTTTCGTGATTGTCTCACGATACGGGATCTTCGGCTCCAGATATTCGATCGGTAATTTATCATTATTCTCGATTCTCCATTTCAATGTACGAAGGTGGAACTCACCTTGACCGGAAACGATTGTCTGCTTCAATTCCTTGGACTGCTCGATTACCCATGTCGGGTCTTCCTCGCGCATACGTATCAAGATTTCCATCATCTTCTCGGCGTCAGCCTCATTCACCGGCTTGATAGCACGACGATATTTCGGATCCGGATATTTAATGAAGTCGAAACGATAATCACAACCCTTTCCGTTCAATGTATTACCACGACGAACATCCTTTAACTTAACAGTCGCTCCGATATCACCCGCCACCATTTCCGTAACCGGGATACGAGTTTGTCCGGCTACCGCAAATAACTGCGCGATACGCTCCTTGGAACCACGATCGGCATTCATCAAGTCGTCACCTTCTTTTACTTTTCCTGATATCACTTTAAAATAGGAAACCTGACCAATATGAGGTTCCACGGTAGTCTTGAAGAAGAACAAGCTAGCAGGACCATTCGAGTCCGGAGTCACCTCTACGCCTTCCGTAGTAATCAGACGAGGCATCTTGTCGGTACAAGGAACCACGTTACCCAAGAACTCCAACGTACGACGAACGCACATATCACGACCGGCACATACGCAGAATACCGGGAACATACCGCGAGTAACCAAGCCCGCACGGATACCGGCACGCATATCGTCCTCGCTCAACGCACCTTCCTCGAAGAATTTCTCCATTAACATATCGTCGTTCTCAGCAGCGGCTTCCACCAAGGCTTGATGTAACTCCATCGCCTTATCCATTTCCTCCTCAGGGATTTCCAATACATCAGGAACTCCACCTTCCGGCTTCCAACGATACATCTTCATTTTCAGTACATCCACCACAGCATTGAAAGAAGAGCCGCAGCTAATCGGATATTGGATCGGAACAATCTTACTGCCCCAACGGTCTTTCAACTGGGCGATGGTTCCCTCATAGTCGGCTTTATCATTATCAAGCTGATTGACAACGAAAATCACCGGTTTATGGAATTGTTCAGTATACCGGAACTGGTTAACGGTTCCAACCTCAACACCATACTGGGCATTCAATACCATCAGTGCCGTATCCGTGACATTCAGAGCGGAAACGGCTCCTCCCACGAAATCATCCGAACCCGGACAATCGATGAAATTCAGCTTCCGATCCTGCCATTCTACACTGAAAACGGTTGAGAACACTGAGTATCCATACTCTTTCTCAACCGGGAAATAGTCAGACACCGTATTTCCTGCTTCAACGGAGCCGCGACGTTTTATAACTCCACCCTCGTAAAGCATAGCTTCAGCGAGAGTGGTTTTCCCAGAGCCCGAACTTCCCAAGATAGAGATGTTCTTAATTTCATTTGTTTGGTATACTTTCATGATATCAGGATTTATTTGAGTTTAACAATACGTTTATTTGGCGTGAATCACTTTCACGAGGGCGCAAATTAGAGATTGTAAAGGAAAAAAGCAATTATCGCCCGGTGTTTGAGAACTATGTTGTGCAGCAGCAAGGCTTTTTGAAATTAAAATCATATCTTTGTGTAAAGATATAATTGTGTCCATACAGATGGCAGGCTTATACATACACGTTCCTTTTTGCGCCAAGCGGTGTTTATACTGTGACTTTTTTTCCAATACGGAGATGAAGTATAAAGAGCCGTATATAAACGCACTTATAAAAGAGATGGAATCGCGGAAGGGATATATAGGAAACGAAGCATTAGAAACCATTTATTTTGGGGGCGGCACCCCTTCCCAATTAGATGAGAAAGATTTCGGTAAGATATTCGAAGCTATCTATCGTCATTTTAATGTAGCTGAGCAAGCGGAGATTACCTTAGAGGCGAATCCTGATGACATGAAACGAGAATATGTATCGCTTCTCCGTAATTATCCTTTTAACCGGGTTAGCATGGGTGTACAGAGTTTTCATTCGGAAGATTTGCGTTTTCTGAATCGTCGTCATGACCGGGAACAAGCGATTAAAGCTGTAGAACTATGCAAGGAATATGGGATTACAAATATCAGTATCGATTTGATCTACGGACTCCCCAACCAAACGCAGCAAGCATGGGAAGAGAATTTGCAACAAGCGATCCGGTTGGATGTTCCCCATCTTTCCGCCTACCACCTCATTTACGAGGAAGGTACCGCACTTTACAAATTGCTGGAAGCGGGAAAAGTGACCCCCATAAACGAGGAGTTAAGCGTCTCGTTCTTTTCCACATTAATAGATCGGTTGGCAGAAGCAGGCTATTTGCATTACGAGATATCTAATTTCGCCCGTCCCGGGTTCTTCTCCAAGCACAATAGCTCCTACTGGACCGGAAAGAAATATCTGGGGCTCGGTCCTTCCGCCCATTCTTATAACGAAATGGACCGGGAATGGAATCCATCTTCTCTACCTATATATATAGAAGGTATAGAAAATGGGCATCTGGCAATAGAATCCGAGAATTTAGACCTATACACCCGGTACAACGACTTCATCATTACCGGTCTTCGAACCATGTGGGGAGTCTCTTTCGCTGATATCCAAACAAAATTTGGCAGTAAGCTCCTTTCTTATTGTCAAAAGCAAGCTCAATCCCATATCAACCAAGGCCTCTTATTACAAACCGATGACAAATTGATTTTATCCAAGTCAGGAATCTTCGTTTCCGACGGCATCATGAGTGATCTACTTTGGGTATAAAAATTAACAAAACCACCACTTTCCCCAACAAACCTGTTAGTTAAAAGTACATTCCTTGCACATTTTTACGATTTTTGAGAAATAAAACGACGCATATTAAAAAACTATTACATATATTTGCAGCATCAAAAACAGCAAACAGTGCCATATTTGTATATAATATCAGGTTGCAACGGAGCAGGAAAAACAACAGCTTCCTTCACGATTTTACCAGAAATGCTAAAATGTAGGGAGTTTGTAAACTCAGACGAGATAGCCAAGGGACTTTCCCCTTTTAATGCAGACAGTATAGCCGTCGCCGTTGAAGCTAGTCGTATTATGTATAAGCGAATAAAGGAACTCATCAGTGCTGGTGAGACTTTTGCGATGGAAACTACGCTGGCCACCCGTTCAGTAGCAAACTTGATACGGGAAGCACAAAGGGAAGGTTATTATGTTACATTGCTTTACTTCTGGTTGAATACGCCAGATCTAGCCGTGGAACGTGTGAAAATGAGGGTAGCTGCTGGAGGTCACAATATTCCGGAAGCAACGATACGGCGTCGGTATGAGGCCGGTATCCACAATTTATTCGAGCTATACCTTCCTATTAGTGACTATTGGATGATAACAGATAATTCGATGTCTCCCATGGAAGTGATCGCCAAGGGATTCAAGAATGATAAAAGGGAAGTGTATAATCTAGATATTTTTACAAAACTTGAACATCATGAATGAGCAAGAAGTTAGAGAATTCGAAGAGAATATAGTAAAAGGTGCAAATATAGCTTTTCAGCGTTTGGTGAATCAAAAGAAGAAGGAAGACGGAGAGTTGGTATTCTCTCGTAATGGTCATATCTTCAGAGTCAAAGCTGCTGATCTTGATAAGATTTATTAAGTTATAGATATACATATACAAAAAGAGGAGACGTATCTTTCAGGGATATGTCTCCTCTTTTTGGCTTTATAGAAAAAGGAACTTAGGTTCATGGGCGAAGTATGTTAACATACTTCGCCCACGAAGTTAACTTACTTCTCTATCTTGAGAATTCCATCTCGTTCAATAGATAACCGGCTCCGGCATATTTATCGATTACGAATAGGACATAACGGATATCTACGATAATACTGCGTTGATAGTCGGGCAGATATTGGATATCTCCTCCTACTCCTTCCCAGTTACGGTCGAAATTGATACCTATTAACTCTCCTTGCCCATTCAATACCGGACTACCGGAGTTCCCTCCCGTTGTATGGGTCGTAGCACAGAAGGCAACCGGCATTTTACCGTTAGGCATCTTATAAGGGCCAAAGTCTCCTGCTTGATATAATTCCTTCAAACGAGCAGAAACCACAAATTCCCAATTCGTAGAATCCTCCTTCTCCATGACGCCGTCTAAAGTGGTTTGATGACCATAATAATCGCAATCACGAGGACTGTAACCTTTCACCTGCCCATAAGTCAGACGAAGCGTAGAGTTCGCATCCGGAAAACTAGCCAAGTCTCCATACATCGCTAAAAGTCCTTTCACATACGCACGATGGGCGATCGCATATCCGGCATCAAAATCAGCCAAGGCCTTATCTAACGCCTTTTTCTCATCTTTTACGGATTGTGCGAACAGAATCATCGGATCTTCTCTCAATGCTTTGACAGAAGGATGCTCCTTAAACGCATTAAAGTTCTTCTCGCTACCATAGATCGATTTATCAAACAGATAATCAACGAATTTATCCACATCCCCCTTAAACTTGCTATCGATTACGGAGAAATAAGCCGGCTGTGACTTCGGAGCGACCAAGCGCCTATATTCCTTTAGCATGACTTTCGCTATCTTCTTATCAACCATCGGCGCATAATCCTTATTTGCGAAACGATGGAAAGCCCTCTCCAATTGAGTGACCTGTTTTTGCTGCTCGGCACGATCCTTCCCCTCCAAAGCCTCACAAACAGACTTGATATTGGTCGGTACTTTTGAGAACTCGATGCCACGGCTCAATGCCTCATCCAACATCCAACTACGGAAACGTAAATCTTTGCGGTCATGAACGATTTGCTCCAATGCCAGAAGCGCTTCCGGATAAGCAGGCTCACACATCTTCTTCGACCAAGCGATCAAACGATTCTGCTCATCGTTTTTCACCTGCTCAAAATTACGTTTGTTGATCGCCCAGTTACTACCGATCGCATTCTTATAAGCGTTCGTAGAACCCGCATACTTACTAGCGTATTGAATCCGGACTTGCGGATCTTTCAACATTTCTTCCAGCATCACCTCTTGACGGAGATTACGGATATTAATACGTACCGCATTATCTATATCCCGACGTTCGGCTACCTCCCATGAGGTATAGTATTTATTGGTACGGCCGGGGAACCCCATGATCATGGCATAATCGTTCTCCTCCACACCTTTTATAGAAAGCTTTAACCAACGCTTCGGACGAAGCGGGACATTGGTTTCCGAATAAGGTGCCGGATTTCCGTTTGCATCGGCATATACACGGAAAAGAGAGAAGTCTCCGGTATGGCGAGGCCACATCCAGTTATCCGTATCCGCACCGAACTTACCGATAGAGGAAGGGGGAGCACCGACTAAACGGACATCCGAATAGATCTTCTTGGTAAACATATAGTATTTATTACCTCCATAAAAAGCCTTGATCTCGACTTCCGTACCGGGGTTATCCTGCAAGAACTTCTCACTCACTTTCGCTTTAGCGAGGCCGTTCAAGTACTTAGCGGACAAGAATTCCATGCTGTTCGGATCCGTTATCTTTTTCAGTTCCGCTATCACATAATCCGTCACGTCATCGATCTTATCGATAAAGGTAACCGTCAATCCCGGATTCGGAAGCTCCTTATCACGAGACATCGCCCAGAAGCCGTCCGTCAGATAATCATGTTCCAGGGTACTATGCCGTTGGATGCTACTATAACCACAATGATGATTCGTCAGCACCAACCCGTCCGGAGAGATTATCTCGCCCGTACAACCACCACCAAAACGAACCACGGCATCTTTCAAGGAAGGAGCCTCGGCGCTATACACTTCTTGATCGCTTAATCGCAGACCAAGGGCCTGCATCTCCGCAAACTTTTGTTGCTTCAATAAAGGAAGCAGCCACATGCCCTCATCGGCCAAGGCCGGAAACGCCAATATAGCGGCCGCTACAGATAAAAAGAGTTTCTTCATGTATTTGAACTATTAAATGGATGTTTTGTCAACATTGAATTATAATAACGGCGATCTCCACTCACCTCCTTACCCAGCCAAGCCGGTTTCTCGAAAGGCTCGTCTTCAGACGATAACTCGATCTCCGCAAGGATCAACCCTTCATTCGCCCCGTGGAAAACATCGACTTCCCACGTATGGCAACCTATGGGAACCAGATAACGAACCTTGTCGATCGCACCCGGCTCGCAAAGCTCCAACAACCGCTCGGCATCCACCAGAGGAATCTTTTGCTCAAACTCATAACGGCTCAAGCCTTTCTCATCCGAAGCGCCTTTGATCGTTAGGAATCCCTCCTCTCCCCGGATACGAATACGAACCGTACATCCGGGCTGTGAGCAAATATATCCCTGCACGATACGAGTGGAGCTAACAGCCTCCGATAAGAAATCACCGGAGACCAAGAATTTCCGTTCTATCTCGATGGCCATATATTCTGATATTTGGGCGTATGATTATTACTTAATCGTTACCATGGTCGCTCCAAAGCCATATTCACGGAAAGAAGCATCTTGATAATAATGTTGCTTATAGCGGGTCTTCAATTCTTTCTCGATCGCCTTGCGAAGTACGCCATCGCCTTTTCCGTGGATAAAGACAATCTTCTGTCCTTTCTTTGAAGCGTACTGAGCCAGCACCTCATGGAATTTCTCCAATTGGTAAGTTAGCATATCCGCATTACTCAATCCATTTGTATTATCCAGCAACTCGGTTATATGCAAATCTACCTCAAGGATAGCGCTATTCGTCGGCTTCTTTTTCACGATTTGTCGGGGAGTCCTACGTTCCTCGCGAACCTTTTGCTGCATAGCTTCCTTCAACTCCGCCGCAGAGACCAATAGCTCTCTCTCAGGCAAGTCGTTGCGGATAATCGGATAAATCAAGGCATCCTCCTCAAAGAAATCATTCTCCATAAAGCAGTGAAGCTTGTAGAACTTAACCGTATCCAAGCGCAACTCTACCGATACGGCGTTTTTCAACGAATAGGGTCTATCCTTCTTGAAAGCGATCAGTTGCACACAAATCCTTTCCAGATCATTCAACTCCGGCTTACCGAACTCCTCCAAGAATATTTTCGTATTCGGCTCAATAATCCCGTTATAACGGCTCGTCCAGCTATTATTCGTCCGGTTCATATAATTGAAGAACAAATAGTAATTACTATCATTCACGAAATACGTCTCATAGCCGCATTGCTGAAACGCCATCGGATCGACCGGGAGATAAGCCAGATACACATTCAGACGCTCTCCCTCCGGTGTCTCCTCGACCTTTTCCTCTTTGGGTTCAGGCTTCTTTGGGGAAGGAGTCTCTACCGGAGCCTGTACTTTCGGGCGATTCGAGCTATGCACTTGCATATCATTGCCCCCAACCACGACACATTCCTTGATCAAGGCAGGAACCTCAAACCCATCCTCATCCTCAACCAACACTTGGTCCTTTCCACGGAATCCACGTACGACTCCACCTCCCACACTATTCAGGAAGCGAACTTTATCACCTACGTTCATTGTATATATCTCTATTTATTCGTTACAGCAGGCAAAGGTACGTAAGAGAGCTAGAATTACAAGATTTTCCGCACGGATTTTCAAGCTCTTTTGCTTGGAGTTTAAAACAAAAGGCACTATTTTTACGAGATCAAAAAATATAAATCTTCTTATAAATATGAAAAAACATTTTCTTTTATCCATGGTGCTATCAGGATGGCTTTGCATGTCTTGCGAAAGCCTAAATCATGAAGAGAATAACAGCACTTTCATGAACGAACAAGTAAGCGTGAATACAATCAGCGAACAAGAGGCAATCTCAAATGCCCTACAGTTCCTCGATGATCAGTCAACCGTTACGAAATCACAAACGGATAGTCTTATACCCGAAGTTCAAACGATTTTTCGTCCCATTTCAATCCAAGGCCAACAACAAGTTGCCTATTCAATTTCAAATGAAGGCTATGAGAATATTCCTGTTTATATCATTAACTTCAAGACAATAACTGGGGAAAAGAAAGGGTTCGTAGTTGAGGTTGGAGACAAAAGAGTATTAGGAAAAGTTTTAGCATTCTCAAGCATCGGTATGTGGGATATGTCTAACTTACCTGAATTTGAGCATATATTCTTTGAGCAAACAGATAAACTTATAAGCAAGTCGATCAATGAATATCAAACAAATTTCTCATCTGATGTTGACCCATGCGATACCGGTCTTTTTCAAGAAATCACAAAAACAACGACTAAAAAGTGTGCGATGAATCTTAATTGGGGACAAAGTCCATCTCCTTATAATGATAGTCTGCCAATATGCGTTAGTACATCACAAAAAGATCCAGCAGGATGTGTAGCTGTAGCCATCGCACAAATTATGGCACATCATCAAAAACCAACAAGTGGTAGTTATATACATCCTGTAAATATGAAATTGAGAAATACCACTTACAATTGGAGTGGAATGAAATCTGTTGCTGATGCAAAGAACCTAACAAATACCACATATAGGTCACAAGTAGCTAATTTATTAGCAGAAATAGGTGATAAATGCTCTATGTCATATGGATGTGATGGCAGTGGTTCCAACATATATTATGCTTATGACGCTTTCACCCTTATGGGATATAACATCAATATGTTAATAGGGTCTTATAATTTCTCAAAGGTGAAAGTAGATATAGACTCAAACCGACCTGTATATATGAGAGGCACACGCACAGGAGGCGTAGGACATGCTTGGGTCGTAGAAGGATATCAGACAAAAGATTGGGCTGAAAAAATGGTCAGAGAATGCCCCAACAGCCCAATAGAAGAAAGTTATACAGGAGAAACGGGAACAAACTATTACCTTTATTTCAATCTAGGCTGGAACGGATCCAGTAACGGCTACTATTTAGTTACAACGACAAGCGCCTATACATCCGGATCATTCCTATATACATCAGATATGATGACAATAACTAACATTAAACCTAACTAATCATATAAGCCATGAGACAAGCATTCAATTTATTGCTAGTAATCTTCCTCGCCCAATTAATAGCTTGCGGCGACAAGGATGTAGACATAGTATCCGGCCATCCGGATCAAGAAGAACCCGGTCCTTCCAAAGAACCACAAGACACGTTGCCCGATATATTTGAGGTTGAGTGCGCAAATCATTCCCCACAACTGTATCTTTCGGTGGGCGACAAGGACGCAAACTCTATTTACGATTATGATTATAGCGACACTGGCATACTAAAAGAAGGGCATATCGCCATTCGAAAAGTGAATTTCACGGAAAACGGTATTGACCATGTCTTCACGCTCGCTGATAATGTGGACAAATCCTGTGTTTCGATCTATCCAGAGACGATCCATGCTTTTGAGGGTCAATTCAAAGAAACCGGCGATTCCATCCGATTTTACGGAAATCGCCCGATCAGCGGTATAGCAGATTCCGTAGTCATACCCGTCAAGGAGTTGTGGCTCCACCTCACCGTAGAATGGACAAATGCAGACATAGACACCTTCGCCCTATGTTATAGGAACACATGCGATATCCAGCTCACACAAGTCTGCCTGCATGGTGATAGTATCGGCTATAACAGTGCTACACTCGTAAAATCCCCGGTCAAATAATCCAGCTCCAATCCAAGGGGAGGTGTGTCAAAAGTCAGTATTACCGGACACAGACGAACTCAGACTTATTTTTTCTGATAACTAACAATATATACATTACACTGCGTTCGTCTGCGTCATTTGGTCAAGTCTCAGAATTCTGCGTCCGGCAAATACCCATCTTTGACCCATCTATACCCCCCGATACCTACATCCAAGTTTTTGCTTTAAGATAGATACCAATTCTAATAAAAGTTAAAGCCCAAAAATCCAGCAAAAAATCCAGCCTCGTTACCTATTTTTGTCTGCAAATTAGTTGCAAACAAGTAGCAAATGAACCCACGAGACATACGTATTGACCAATATGACTATTCACTCCCCAATGAGCGGATAGCCAAATTTCCACTGCCTAAAAGGGATGAGTCCAAACTTTTACTCTACCGTAACGGGGAAATAAGCGAAAGTATCTTTAAGCATATCACGGATTATCTTCCCCAGAACGCCTTGATGGTATTCAATAATACCCGGGTCATACAAGCCCGCCTACTTTTCCAGAAAGAGACCGGCGCACGCATCGAGATTTTCTGCTTGGAGCCTATCGAGCCTCATGATTACGCCTTGATTTTTCAAGAGACCCGACGCTGTAGCTGGACTTGCTTGGTTGGCAACCTTAAGAAATGGAAAGAAGGCACTTTATCCAAAACGATCTTCATTAAGGATGAACCGGTCGTGCTGACAGCGGATAAGAAAAAGTCTCATGATGACACACATTTGATCGAATTCACATGGGATAACGAGACTTATACATTCGCCGATATCTTGGATGCCGCCGGGGTCTTGCCAATTCCTCCTTATTTACACAGAGAAACAGAGAAGAGCGACCTACAGACCTATCAAACGGTTTATTCTAAGATAAAAGGCTCCGTCGCCGCACCGACCGCCGGACTTCATTTCACTCCGGAAGTACTTACCGATATAGATGCTCGGGGCATCGGGCGGGAAGAGGTCACCTTGCATGTCGGAGCGGGTACCTTTAAACCGGTAAAAAGCGACACGATCGAAGGGCACGAGATGCACACGGAATTTATCTCCGTCCGCCGCAGTTCCATCGAACGTATCAAAAGCAACCTTGGAAATATCATCGCCGTAGGAACGACTTCCGTACGAACCTTGGAAAGTCTCTATTACATGGGCGTGATCCTAGATAATAACCCCGAAGCGACTTCCGAAGATCTTGTCGTAAAACAATGGATGCCTTACGACATGAATAACAACCGGCTGACAGCGGAGCGTTCCCTTCAAAACATCCTCGATTATCTGGATAAGCATGATGCGGATACGCTGGTAACGGCTACGCAAATCATCATCGCCCCGGGCTATGCGTTCAAGATCGTAAAAGGAATCGTCACCAACTTCCACCAGCCTAAAAGCACCTTGCTCTTGCTGATCTCCGCTTTCGTAAAAGGAAACTGGAAATCCATCTATGAATATGCCTTAGAGCACGATTTCAGGTTCCTGAGTTATGGGGATAGTTCCTTGTTATTGTAACAGACATACAATAAGATCCCATACAATTCGTTATATTTGCACGAATATATTCCAGATTGAATGAAAGCGCATTTTACTATATATGTTTTATTTTTGCTTATCGTATCTTCCTTGTATTCCTGCAAATCGGCGAAATTGAGCGATGCCGAGGAAAAGCAGCGCATCGGGGAATACTATGAGGCAGCCGCCATTTATCGTAAGGTTTACACGAAAACCTCCCCGAAGAAAAGGGATTTGCGCGGCTATATCGCTTACCGTATGGCCGAATGTAACCGGTTGATCAATAATACGGCGAAAGCGACTAGTGCCTATATGAACGCCATTCGCTATGATTACCCCGATAGTACCGTCTACCTACGCATGGGACAGATGTTACAGAAGACCGGACGTTATCCGGAAGCGATCAAGAACTACGATATCTATATGGAGAACGATCCTAGCAATTTATTAGCCATCAACGGCATACAAGGATGCGAGTTAGCTCCCGGATGGAAAAAGAACCCTACCCGCTACGAGGTAAGACGTATGGATAAATTCAATTCCCGCCGAGGAGAATTCAGTCCGATGCTGGCCGGAGATAAATACGACCAACTATACTTCGCTTCTTCCCGCTCGAAAGATAAGGATACGAAAGTCAGCGCCATCACCGGGCAAAACAACAATAACCTCTTCCTTGTCAAACAAGATGAGAAAGGGGCTTGGCTAGCCCCCGTAGAACTCGAAGACGAGGTGAATACGGAATACGACGAAGGAACCCCCTCTTTCTCCCCCGATGGAAACACGATGTATTATACCTATTGCGCCCAAGATCCGGAAGGTTCTCGTACCGCCGAGATTTACATATCTACCCGAAGCAGCGCCAAATGGGGAAAAGGAACCCGTGCGACGATCGTAAAAGACTCGGTTACCGCCCTCGGTCATCCTTCCATCTCGCCGGACGGCAAATACCTGTATTTCGTATCCGACGCCGTGGGCGGTTTCGGTGGCAAGGATATTTTCCGTGCCCGGGTAGCGGGAAACGATTTCGGCCCGATGGAGAACCTAGGAGAAGAGATCAACACCCCGGGAGACGAGATGTTCCCGTATGTCCGGGATTCCGTCACCCTTTATTTCGCGTCCAACGGACATCCGGGAATGGGCGGTCTCGATCTGTTCAAGGCCACGCAAGACAGTACAGGGAAGTGGAAGGTCGAGAACCTAGGCGCTCCCATCAACTCTATGGCAGACGATTTCGGTATCACCTTCGCCGGAAAAGAGGAACGGGGCTTCTTCTGCTCCAACCGCAACGACGCACGGGGCTATGACCATATATATTCCTTTGAACGGCCTACGATCACCATCTTCATCGAAGGAATCGTAAACGATGTGGATGAATATCCGATCGAGGACGCTACCGTACGCATCGTCGGAAAAGACGGACTGAACGTGAAAGTCCCGGTCAAGAAAGACGGAACCTATCGTGTCGAGTTGGAACGGGACATCCGTTATGTTATGATGGCCAGCGCCCGTGGTTACCTCAACCAGAATTACGAGTTGCATACCGGCCCCGAGGAGAAAAACGAGACGTATATCGTGGATTTCTTTCTCTCTCCGATCAGCAAGCCGGTTGTTATCGATAACATTTTCTACGATTTCGATAAAGCGACCCTTCGTCCGGAATCCAAGAAAGCTTTGGACGAGATGATCAAGATGCTGAACGATAACCCGAACGTAACGATCGAACTGGGTGCCCACACGGACCGGAAAGGTACGGACCAGTATAACGAGCGTTTGGCTCAACGCCGTGCACAATCGGTCGTGGATTACCTAATAGCGGGAGGTATCGAGGCGGCTCGCCTGGAAGCGAAAGGATATGGAGAAAGCGTTCCCAAGACGATCAATAAGAAGATGGCTAAACAATTCGATTTCTTGAAAGAAGGCGATGTGCTTACCGAGGAATTCATCCTTGCCCTGCCGCCGGAACAACAAGAGATCGCCGACCAGATCAACCGCAGGACGGAATTCAAGGTGTTGCGTACGAACTATAATTTGTTCTAGGTCGGCAGGCTGTCAATCAAAGAATCTTAAGTGTATCGGCTCACGAACGTAAGATACTTCGCCCATACACTTAAGATACTTCGCCTACGAAGGTAAGATCATCTACTTAAGGAGAAAACGGATCAAGTCCGAAAAATGCAATATTTGAACTATTAGTTCTTAAATAGCTTGAGCCACAAAGTTCTATCTTAATGTTTTACAACGATATTCAATGTCTGCGCATCTTCATCCGCAGTCTTTACATGCAAAATATAAATACCGTTCAACAAAGAAGAGACATCAATATTCAAGTTAACGGCACTTTCTCCTTGGCCTTTCACTGTGTTTTGATAAACACAAGTTCCTGTACTACTATACAATCCAATACTATACGTCGAGGGTTTGCTCAATATGGGGCGCTGCTTCGTAACCTCCATAGCAAACGCACCGTCTTGTAAAGTTTGTGTTTCTGCATTTGGCGCAATCTGTACTTGCAATGTGGAGCTTACCGGATTCTGTAAAACAGAAAGGCTATAAGTGCTTGATGCATAAAGCCAGCCTATTACTTGCCATTCACCCCAACCGTAACTATTATGAGCACGAGCGGATAAATTGCAAGAACGAGGACTACTTGAACGATATACTTTCACACTGGACTTACTTGCATTTTGAGCTACAATAGACCAATCACTTGGATAATCACTCTTCCATTCATATTGATCAACATTGTAACGGGAATCACAAGACACAACAGCGGTAAATGATTGATCATTATCTTTTCTGAAAGTTTCAACAGATGGTTTAGGAGGTACTGTATTATATGTAGGATCCGGATAAGTATAATATCTTAATCCCGTATACGCAAAGGGACAATCTTCAGGTAAATGCTCAAAAAGTGGCAGATCTGCCCATTTGGAAATAAAATATCCATTACGAGAACTTGTTATAGCCGAATGATCACAACCTAAATAAGATACTTTACAATTTTCATCCGGTGTGTTAGTTAATACATAACTTCCATCATTCCAAAAGGTATCGTCTCCCGGGGTGTTAATCCAAACATAGCTATGCCCTTCCGAGCAATACCATGCATAGGCATGACAATTGTAAGCATAAGTAGCTTCTCCTTTAAATGTGATACGATTATTATAATAATTCAACCAATAGTTTTTTAATTCATTCTTCTCTGAACTATTATAATCCGTACCCACAAATTTTAAAGCCGAAACAGAAGTTCCTTTGGGTGTATAAATAGTTATCTGACTGTATCCCGATGTTTCACTTATCGCTAAAAATTGAGGTTTAATACTTGCTATTGATTGAAAAACAGTGTCTGCGCTCAAAAATAGATTTAACTCATCCAGCTTCTTTTCTAAAGGTTTCTTGGTTATCTTATTTACAAGATCCGACAACACAAAATAATCCTTAACGCAATATTCCGTTGAATTTCCTAATTTCAAATAATACTTTTTACGGATTTCTTTCAATAAATCAATAAGATTCGCCTCATCCATTTTATCGATAATTGCGTCTTGAGCTAATAACAATTCGAAATAAGACCTTTTAATTGACCAAAAAGATTGGTCTCTATGGCTTTATTTTTCAATGTCATCTTGAATGTGTCCATTTGTTTATAAATAGACAACAATTCATTTGGCGCATCCGTTCGCCTCATCAACTCTTGCAACCCGTTAAAATTGCGGATATTGATATCTATTCCTTCTTGCGGATCATTAAACGCAGTAAAATAGCCATAGGCTGGATAATTCATGCAAGTAATCAACAAGTCAATGGTACTCATGTGTTTTAATTGATCATCAGGAATCAGCATGGCAGAAAAACGATCTTTTTCTGTTCGTAACTTATCCCATTCCGTTGTACCGGGTCTTATCGGAAATTCGTAAACTTGTGCTTGAGATAAAACAGAAATCAAGAAAAAGGTAAACAAAAAAACATTTCTCATGGCAATAAAATTTAATTATGCTTATAAACTGCGAACTCAATATCACCTTCTAAAAAAAATATAAATTTATCAAGATCCAACTTAGGGTAAGCCTTCCAAGTTATCGGATCACCCGAAAGACAAGATCGCAAATAAACAGAGTCTTTCTTGGTGGAATAATGATACGGAACTGTACATTCAGGATCAAAATTTTCATAAATCAAAAGACCGCTGTCTTTCCAAGATCTAGAATTGTAGAAATAGAGTTTTCCCTTAGGACCGACACCAACATCATCACTACAGCCGATGATACAAAAGATCGCCACTAGAGCGAACAATTTAACCAGTTTCTTTTCCATAAACTCTCTTTTTTAGGTTATTAATAATAGTAACAGTACTTCGATTAACGTCACGGAAATCTTTAATCAATAAAGAACTCTCCACTTAACTCATTCTCCCCATCCGTAATAGACAACAAAAACTCACCCTTTGTTTCCGGATCTAACTGAATATCCACAGATGTACTATTCGCACTCATATCACAAATAACAATCGCTATACTCACCGAAGACGAAGTTATTGAATTATTTTGCATGGCAGATGCTTTCTGCACGTTTTTTGATGCCATGATGGGAAATATACGCTGAGATCAGAAAAGAAAAAAGAGATGCACCTACATCGGCGCATCTCTTATCCTTATTTGTGTATAATCTTATAAATCCTTACTCCACCGTAAACTTATAAATACACTCACTCGTATATTTCTCGCCGGGACGAAGCACTACGCTCGGGAATGTCGGCTGGTTCGGGCTATCCGGGTAATGTTGAGTCTCCAGACATAGGGCGCCACGGTGTGGGTAAACCACACCCAACTTGCCTTTATCACCCGCTTTCGTCATTGAGTTACCGGCATAGAATTGAAGACCCGGCTCGTTGGTGTAAACTTCCATAACGATACCGCTTGTCGGAGATACAACTTTAGCGGCTACCTTATTGATATCGCCGGCGGCGTTCAAGATCCAGTTATGATCGTAACCACCACCATAAACCAATTGCGTAAACGGATTGTCGATATCAGCACCTACCACTACCAGTTTGCGGAGATCCATCGGCGTGCCTTCCACGGGTTCGATACCGGTCGGGATCAAAGTCTCATCCACCGGATTATACGTATCCGCGTCGATCATGATCGTATGATCCGTGATTTGCGAGCCGGGAACACCGGAAAGGTTGAAATAACTATGATTAGTCAGGTTCACTATAGTAGCCTTATCGGTAGTCGCCTCGTACTTAATATCCACGGCGTTATCCTCCGTCAGCTTATAGATCACCTTGATATCCAAATTACCGGGGAAACCAGCCTCACCGTCCTTCGATAGATAGGTCAGCTCCAAGGTCTGGTCATCGATCTGTTTCGCGTCCCAAACTACCGCGTGATATCCCTTCGGACCTCCATGCAAGCAATGGCCGTTATTATTCTGCGGAAGTTGATACTCCGTTCCGTCCAACGTAAACTTACCATTCGCGATACGGTTGCCATAACGTCCGATCAAGGCACCATAATTCATGTCTGGGTTCGCCACGTATTGCGCGATATTATCGTAACCCAGCACCACGTCCGTCATCTTACCGTTCTTATCAGGCACCATCACGGAAACCAAGCGTCCGCCCCAATTCGTTACGCAAGCCTCAGCCCCTTTCTTATTCTTCAACACATACAAAGCAGTTGGCTTACCATCTACCTCAGATACAAAATCCGACTTCATCAAACCAGAGAGAGTGGCCTCTTCCGTAGCCGCCCCCTTCTCATTCTTACCTCCGCATGACAATAACATACACATTGCCATGACCGCAAAACAAAGTTTTTTCATCTCTTACCTTTAAAATTAATAAATGTTATTCTTCGGGCAAAGATACGCATTCTATCCACATGAGGTCCAATATCCTTACGCATTTTCTCGGGAATCCTTACCGATTTCTACTCGAAGTACTACACCCTTCCTCTTGACATCTTAATCATCCACCAATTGGTAGATGATCATGCAACAGCCGTTGGAAGATCATGCAACAGCTGTTAGATGATTGTCCAACAGCTGATAAATAAGCTAGACCTTCATACAAATCCCCTAATACCTCCCGAAGAAACCGCCAAGGATACATGAAGAAACCGTTTGAATCCTCAACCGATTTCATATTTTGACCCGTTATTCTAGTATAATACGATTCACTTTTGTACATTTGCACACTATTGTAATAAGTGAGTAATGAAACAATATTTAGAGCTGCTCAATAGAGTGCTTACCGAGGGAGTTAGAAAAGAAGACCGGACGGGTACGGGAACGATCAGCGTATTCGGTCATCAGATGCGGTTCAATCTGGAAGAGGGATTCCCGCTACTCACTACCAAGAAGCTGCATCTGAAGTCTATCATCTACGAATTGTTATGGTTCCTGAATGGAGATACCAACGTAAAATATCTGCAAGATCATGGCGTACGCATCTGGAACGAGTGGGCCGACGCGGATGGTAGCCTTGGGCATATATACGGTTACCAATGGCGGTCATGGCCGGATTATAAAGGAGGATCTATCGACCAGATCACCGAGGCCGTGGAGACGATCAAGCATAACCCGGATTCACGACGCATTATCGTAAGCGCATGGAACGTGGCGGACTTAGACAACATGAACCTGCCTCCTTGCCACGCTTTCTTCCAGTTTTACGTGGCGAACGGACGGTTGAGCCTACAATTGTATCAACGTAGCGCGGATATTTTCCTTGGCGTTCCGTTCAACATTGCCTCCTATGCCTTGTTATTACAAATGATGGCACAAGCTACCGGCCTTAAAGCGGGAGATTTTGTTCATACGTTGGGAGACGCCCATATCTACAGCAACCATTTGGAGCAAGTCAAGTTACAATTGACACGTGAGCCACGCATGTTGCCCCGTATGGAGATCAACCCGGACGTAAAGAGCATCTTCGATTTTAAGTTCGAGGATTTCAATTTGACCGGATACGACCCTCATCCCCATATCAAGGGAGAAGTGGCCGTCTGAGAATTGGCAGTTGACGATGGACAGTTGACAGTTAATTCATAAATCATAAATTACAAATCATAAATCAATAAGTCTATGAGTACAATTTCTATCATCGCAGCAATCGCAGATAAAAGCGCGATCGGAAAGAATCAACAATTATTATGTCACATGCCTTCAGACATGAAGCGTTTTAAGGAATTAACCACGGGACATGCGGTAATCATGGGACGTAAGACATTCGAGTCTCTCCCTGTAGCGCCACTGCCCAATCGGAAGAATGTCGTATTGACGACTATGCCCGAGGCTGGTTTCGTGAATTGTTTCGCTTGCGAGTCTATGGGGGCCGCTCTGGATTTATGTGAGAAAGAGGACGAGATATTCATCATTGGCGGCGCGTTGGTCTACAGACAGGCTTTGAGAATAGCCGACAAAATGTATATTACCCGCATCCATCATGAGTTTCCCGACGCTACCTCGTTCTTCCCCGTCGTAAACTGGGACCTTTGGGAAGAGACTGAGCGTGAGGAACATCCCGCAGACGAGAAGAATCCTTACCCCTACACCTACATCACCTACGTGCGCAAAAAATAAACATTAACGTACGTTTTACAACTTTTTGCTCTTTCTTTGTATCTATATAGGAAAGGTTTATTGTTAAACTTATAAAACCCAAAAGATATGAAGATAAGAGCAATTATTTTATCTGCCCTGATACTTTGCGGCATCTCGGCGGTTATCATGTATAGCCGGGCCGCCCAGCCTCAACAAAAAAGTTCTGTTATCACGCAAGCTATAAACGATAAGAATACCCCTATGGTGATCAAGAATCTTATCCTCAAGATGAAAGAACAGATGGAGGTAAACGATGATCAGTTCCCGGAACTGATACGGAACGTGGAGAATTACACCAACAGCCTGGCCGACTCGGCTTCCGTGGCGGTATTACATTCCATGTTGGCGGAGATGTATCAGAACTACTACCAACGGAACCAGTGGACCATCAACCAACGCACCCAATTAAGCGGTTATATCCCGGAGGATATCCGGGAATGGACTTCCAACTTATTCACGGACAAGATCAAGGAAGAGATCGATTCATCCTTACGACCTACGGTCTTATTGCAAAATACGCCAGTCAGCAAGTTCAAGGATATTCTGGAGATCGGAAAGGACTCGCAAACCCTGCGTCCGACCCTCTATGAGTTCCTTGCTTTCCGGGCATTAGACATCCAACCGGCCGTACAGATCTATAAAGACTTGATCGCCTTTCAAAATAAGGAGCCGAATATGAAATCGGTCCTCCTTACGGAATTGGATTACCTACGATTCCTTTACGGGGATAAAAGGGATAAAGAGTCTTTCGAGGCTTACATGAACGCATTGGATGAGCTTTACAGGAACTTAGCTTCTCAAAACTATGCCGCCGAGATCTTAATCGCCAAATTGGATTTGGTTAGCGGCAGTATGTTTCGTTACGTCTCTACCCAATGGGACTCTATCAAAGCGGAAGAGGTGAAACTATGCGAGCAGGGTATCAAACGGTATTCCGGTTACCCTCGCACGGCTATCTTAAAGAATCGCTTGGCGCAATTGGAACAACCTACTTTATCCGTATCTACAAACAATACGGTTTATCCGGGACAGCAACTGGGGATCAAGCTGGAATATAAGAATGTACAAAAAGTCAGCGTACAAATCTATCGAAGCTCGAAAACACCTTTACAAGCGGCAGCCCATACATCCGCAAAAAAATCAAGTAGCAGCACCTTGGGACAACTCGTAAATGAGAAGACATTCTCTTTGCTACTGCCCAACAGCTATTCGCAGCAAGATACGACCTTACATATATTTATGGATCAACCAGGATTGTATGAATGTGTCGTAACCGTACCCGGACAACAGCTAAAGACGATCAATACGGTTAGCGTAACCCGATTGGCCGCGATCTATCGTAATCTTTCCGGTAATAAACAAGAGGTCATGGTTACCGACTATCTTAGCGGGAAGCCTGTTGATGGCGCTATCGTTACCTATTACGGCGGTCAGCGTCGTAGCCTGCAAGAACTGGGTACCGTCAAGACAGACCGGGAAGGCTTGGCCACGCTTCCGGCGAACAGTCAAGTATTGGCGTTCCAAGCCAGCAGACCGGGAGATACCAACGCTATGTTGACAAATATCTATCCGATGGGTTCCGGCCACAAACCGGAAAAGAACCCGGTAGAAGTCTCTATCTTTACGGATCGTGGGCTTTACCGTCCGGGACAAACCATTTTCTTCAAAGGCCTCGCCTATGTAAAAGATTCCAACGATCCGCATGCCGTGGCCGGACAGCCTTTTACAGTGGCCTTATACGACGCTAACGGGAAAGAGATAACCCAGAAGAAAGTCACGACCAATGAGTTCGGTTCTTTTAACGGAGAGTTCTCCCTCCCCAAACAGACCTTAAGCGGTGTCTTCCGGTTAAGTACCGGACAGATGAGCGTATATATTCATGTAGAGGAATACAAACGTCCGACTTTCCAAGCGTACTTCCTCCCGATCAAGGGCGATATCGCTTTTGGTGATTCCGTTACCATACAAGGCAAGGCGGCTACATTCTCCGGCGTGTCACTGCCCGGTGGCGATGTCACTTGGCGTATTACACGCAGGCCCTTCCTGTTGTGGAGGTATTTCCGTCCGAGCGCACCGACACAAGTTGCGGAAGGGAGTAGCACCCTTTCTGGCGATGGGACATTCAGCGTATCTTTCCGTCCCCAAAAAGAGGAGGATACGAATCCATACGCTTCCGCATATCAGACCTACGAGGTATCGGCTACCGTGACCGATAGCAAAGGAGAGACCCAAGAGGCGAATTACACCTTCTCGGTAGGAGAATCCAGTATCGTCTTATTCACCAACCTACCGCCACAAATCGAGAAAGACTCGGTAAAAGCCGTAGTCGAAGCCCGGACGATCAATGGGGAGAAGGTTTCCACCTCCGGTACTTTCAAGATCGTAGAACTGATCGCAAACCGATCCGATAAGAATAGCGGAGAGAGCTATCAAGAAGGCAAGCAAGTAGCTTCCGGTAGCTTTACCAGTGGCAAGGAGATCAGTCCGGCTATTTTCAACCCATTGCCCTCCGGGCGTTACCGTATTTTAGTAGAAGCCAAAGATAGCCAAGGACGGCAGAGTAAGAACCAGTCCGATTTCATCCTATACGGAAAGAACGACAAGCGTCCTCCCGTATTTACCCATACTTGGCTGCTGAAAGAGAAGACAACTTGTTTACCCGGGGAGGAAGCGGAGATCGTATTCGGCACCTCCGACAAGGACGCCTACGTACTCTATGAATGGTTTGCCGGAAATAACCGCATCCATCACGAGTTGATAAAGCTAAGCGACGCGAACCATCGGTTTAAGATCCCGTTCAAGCCGGAATATGGAAAGGGAATCATCGTATCCTTTACGTTCGTAAAAGAGGGTGAGCTATATATCACCCAAGTACCCGTAGAGCTTCAGCTACCCAACCGGCAGTTGACCATCAAGCCGATAACCTTCCGGGATCGTTTACTTCCGGGAAGTAAAGAGAGCTGGAAATTCCGTATCACCGACGCAGACTCCACAATCGTATCCGCCGAGGTACTGACCAGCATGTATGATGCCTCGCTAGATAAAATCATACCATTCAATTGGTATTTCTCCCCGCGGCGAACGATCCTGCTACAAGCTTCCCGTTTCTCAACCGGAGCCGGATTCCAGCGTAGTTATCAATATGACCAGACAGAGGCCAAGTATATAAAAGTACCTCAATATCAGTATGACCGTTTAAACTGGTTCGGTCTATTCCATACGAAGAATACCCGAAAAGGCGTTTTCTACAGCTTAGCTTCTGATGCGGGTGGTATCATGCTGAAATCCGCGGCAGCCCCAGTAATGACGGAATCCATGAACATCATGGAAGACAGCGCCGTGTTAGAAGAGCCTAGTGTGGAATCTACGGAAGGGGAACCCGTGTTCAGCCTATCCGATCCTTTCGCCAAAGAGAGCAGCCAGCCGATAAGTCCGGAGCAAATCCGGCAGAACTTTGCGGAAACCGCCTTCTTCTACCCGACCTTGCAAACGAACGCGGAAGGAGACGTATTCGTGAATTTCACCCTGCCGGAAAGTAATACGACTTGGAAACTACAGCTATTGGCCAACACCCAAGACCTGAAATACGGTCTGCTAACGAAAGAGGTCATCAGCAGCAGGCCTTTGATGGTTTTACCGAATCTGCCTCGCTTCGTCCGCCAAGGGGATGAGGTCAGCATCAGCACGCAAGTCATCAACAATTCTAAGGAAGCGGTATCCGGCCGTGTACGCATCGAACTATTCGATCCCGCTACAGACCAACCGATTATCTGCTTGAGCAAGTCACAACGTCCGTTTGAGTTGCAACCGGATAGCATCGCTACTGTAAGCTGGATGATCCCGGTTCCCAAACAGATCAGCCTACTGGGCATACGTATCCTAGCCGACTCTGAAAAGGGAAGCGACGGGGAGCAGCAGATCGTACCGGTTCTTTCCAATCAATTGCTTATCACGGAAAGTACCCCGTTCTATTTGCTCAAGGAAGGAGAGAAACAAATCCGTATCTCCGGGAACTCGGAGGGAGCGACACCGTTCCGTCTCACGCTGGAGATGACCGGGAATCCGATTTGGTACGCGGTACAGGCATTACCAACGATCACACAGCCGAACAATGATAATATCTTATCTTGGTTTGCCGCTTATTACAGCAATACGTTGGCTTCCTATATCGCCCAAGCCCATCCCCGCATCCGGAAAGTGATCAACCAATGGACCGCCCAAGGAGGGAATGCCTCTACCCTCTATTCAAACTTGGAAAAGAACCAAGAGCTGAAGAACATACTCTTGGAAGAGACGCCTTGGGTACTGGCCGCCGATAACGAGACAGAGCAAAAACAACGCTTGTCTTTATTGTTCGACCTAAACCGTGCGGACGGATTACGGGAAGCGGCCTTGCAACAACTGATCCAACAACAGAACGAAGAGGGTGGATGGAGCTGGTTCAAAGGTTTCCCCGCAAGCCGTGCGATCACGCTTTCTATCCTGAAAGGTATGTCACAGCTTGTACAGCTAAACGCGATCCAATATGGGCAAGCGGAGAAAGAGATGCAAATGAAGGCCCTCAAGTTCTTGGACAAAAGTATGCAAACGGATTATGAGAACTTGCTGAAATACGATAAGAAATGGCAAAACGCATGGCCCTCGCCGGAGCAGGTAGAGTTCTTATTCGTCCGCAGCTCCTACCGGGATATCCCGGAACTGGGAGACGCCCGAGAAGCGATCCGTTTCTATACGAACCAAGCGGAGAAGCACTGGAATCAATATTCCTTAATCAGCAAGGGCGAAATCGCCTTGTTAATGCATCGAAACGGTAAAAAGGAGGTGGCGACAGCGATCCTGACATGGCTAAAGAAGACCGCTACGATCTCCGAGGAGAAAGGTATGTATTGGGCAAACAACCGCAGGGGGAGTGATTATTTCACCTCACCGATCGACACGCATTGCTTATTAATGTCCGTCTTTAACGAAATCGCACCGGATACCCAGAATACAAACCGGATGAAACAATGGTTGCTAAACCAGAAACGTACACAAAACTGGGAATCCGTACCCGCCACGGTAAACGCCATTTACGCCTTGCTACTCACGGGTAGTGATTGGCTGAACACGCAAAACACCTGTGTAGCGACATGGGACGGCAAGACCTATAATACAGCGGAAGGGGAAACCGCCACCGGTTACCTCAAAACGGTACTTCTGAACGAGCCGGCAAATAATTCCGCCAACCCCGTGCTCTCGATCCGTAAGGAAGGAAACACGCCAGCATGGGGAGCTGTTTATGAGCAATACTTCCAAGAGATCGACAAGGTAAAAGGACAAAAAGGGGTGTTGAGTGTCGAGAAGAAATTATTCGTCGAGACCAATAACGGTACCAACCGCCAAATCCGTCCCTTAACACCGGAGCAGCCACTCCGCATCGGAGACAAGGTAATCGTCCGGCTAACGATCCGGACAGACCGTGAAATGAATTACGTATTCTTGAAAGATCTACGTGCGGGCTGCTTCGAACCGGCCGATCAACTTTCCGGTCCGGAATCAAGAGACGGTATCTGGTATTACAGATCCCCGAAAGACGTATCCGAGAATTTCTTCATCAATCGTCTGCCGGAAGGTACGTTCGTCTTGGAATATCCGGTCTACGTATCCCGTAGCGGCGAATACGCCGGAGGTATCAGTACGATTCAATGTATGTACGCCCCGGAATTCGTGTCGCACACCGCCGGAGAAAGACTACAGGTAGAGCCTTAAATCCACCTTTTCTTACGATGGGCATTCTAAGTTCCTTATGATGCCCATCGTAAGCTCCTTTGAATGGGCATCATAAGGAGCTTAGAATGGGCATCAAGGTTTTATTCGCCCAGCACCTCTTTCACATAAGCGATCGCCTCCTCGTTAGAATAGAACACCTTATAGGGAAAATTCGGGCAAAGATTGGGAGAAAGTCCTTTGACTAAAGTATGCCGTAATCCAGACACATCGTGATATACCGGTCCAGCGAACTCACTTCGCATGACAAGTTCTTTATCTGAGATCTTCTCGACAAAATACAAATTTCCCTCCTTTTCCCCAACAAGGGATTGATTATCGGTAGAGAAACGGCCGGTGACTGAATCGTACTGATATTTCGATTTCACGAGCAATTCAAGTTCCTCCCCTCTCTCATGTAAATACCATCCCCATTTTGAGACCAGCTCATCCACTCCGGGAGCTTTCGTCGAAAGAACAGCCTGGGTAAGAACCGTATTTTCATCAAGGAACCAAAATGATCCAGTCATTACAGGTCCCAAACCATCAATTGTAATATCTAGCTCTTGAAACCCATTCTCTGTTTGCACAAGCCATACTCCTGTTTTTCCAACGAAATAGTTTCCTTTAACAATCGCTTGAAACTCCTCGCAACTAACAGGCTCATCCTCACTACAAGAAAAGGTGAACAAACTCAATAGAATTACACACGGCAATATTATAAAACGATATTTTCTCATCATATACAGCTAATTTATAGTTATTTCAAGAACTGTCTATTCGTATTGAATTTATAAGATGTATTCCACTCCGAATTATCTGACGCATTAAAATACACATTATCCCAGCTAGAAATACCCCATCCCCAATTCATTGTATAAGCATATGTAGATGTTTTATTCTCTCTATCATAAAAGAAAGAATAACCAACTATATTTCCGTTTTCATCATATTCATTTGAATCTTGACCTAAATTGTCTGTACCAACCCAACCAAAAGTACTTGTTGAAGACTCTGTAATAGATCTGTATCTATCAATGATAAATTGATGACCTCCTTCTCCACCTGTATTATCCGACCTTGCATATACCGCTCTGCCCGCAATCAGCTCACTTGTAATATAGCCATACTCCATAGAGCTAAGCTTATAATTATATCCATATCCATTTATAAAAGATATGATCTTCCCTATATTTACACCACTCTCGTATTCCCCATAACCCATACCGACACTATTTCCCACATAGCCTATCAATATTGCCGCATAATCAGTACCAGAATCGCTGGCAGTCTTAGCCATCTGATTCCAAATAGTAGAACTACTTCCTGTATAACTATATGTATTACTAGCGGATGAATAGGTTGCCGTGGTCACGGTACTCGCTGGTTTATTGTTTTTGTAACGCAAGTAATATAGATATTGTGCCGCCGCTACAGCAGCGCATCCAGCCAGACAATGTTTTGTCGCACTCCCGGCAACGAAGGGCACATAAACATTCCACGGATTTTCTTGCCCCCATCGGGTAGCAGTCAATCGATTTGAGATATGTGTACTCGTAACAGGCTTAGTCGTACTTATCAATTCCCAATATCCACTACCCGGTTGTGTACCAACCGCACGAGGAGTTATCTCTATTTTTCGCAAATCCACCTCATCATTTTGAATATATACGGCCTGCCAAAGCCCATACGTTTTTCCATCCTTTGTCCCTGACTGCTTTACTCGATATAATTCATCCGCAACACTATTTAGATAACTTTTAAAGACAGGAGCCATCGAAGGATCATTTGGGTCAAAAGCACCTGTATCAGAAGACAGCATAACAAGAGGTGTCCGTTGATCGGCCGAGAAAAGATCCCAACCAGAAGCATAATTAGCGATGTACATCACTGTATCTCCTCTATATATGTATGGAGTAAGCGAGTAGGTTTGCAACGTACTTCTACGTGCGTTTATATTTCCGAATTTCAAATGTGAAATATAATCCTTTATACCTCGCTCTACCTTCGTTTCCTTATCACTTACTGACAGGGAAATAGGTTCATCACTCATGGCCAAAGCCATACTTTGTGTCTCTTCCAACTCATTGGAGCAGGATAGTAATCCGCAAATGAGGATTAGCAAATAAAACAGTCGCTTCATACTAGTAATAGTTTAGTTGTAAACACCTTGTATTATCGTTTGTAAATATAAGCAAAAAAGTTCTGAACTTTCAATGTCCCGCACTTTTTTCAACCGAAATCACTACTTTTGTGTTATCTCATTAAATACACAGGGTGATATGAACCAGATTATTTATCCCATCGGCATACAGAACTTCGAGAAGATCCGCAGAGACAGCTATCTTTATATTGACAAGACAGCCTTGATTTACCAAATGGCGAACACCGAGACCGACACGGACGTATTGAACAGCATCGCCTCCGCATCTATAACGGTGGATAGTGCATAACACTGCGGCCTATCATCATAAAAACAATTTGGAAGCACATTCCGGAAGCGGCCTTTTTGTCCCTTTGGAAATAATACATTACCTTTGTAATTTGAATTAAAACTAAACGATAAGATGAAACAAATAGTTTTTATTTTTATGGCGATCCTGTTAGCGACAGGAATGGCTTCGGCTCAGAAGAAAGCAGTTATTTCCGCAGAAACAACCAGTTTCGATTTTGGAACCATCAAGGAAGCAGACGGAAAAGTATCCCATACGTTTGAAGTATCCAATACGGGCGATATGCCTCTGGTCATTACACGTGTAATCGCGTCTTGCGGATGTACGACCCCGGAATGGCCGAAAGAACCGGTAGCTCCGGGTAAGAAAGCCCAGATCAAGGTTACTTTCGATCCGGCAGGACGTCCGGGTCCTTTCACGAAGACCATTTCCGTATACAGTAACGGGAAAACCGGAAGCTTCATCATGAACATCCGGGGAGAGGTTGAATAAAAAACACGTAAAACCCCCCAATTGGAATGCTGAATATAAAAAGGTTGATCCTTGCTCTTACAGCAATTATATCTATAACGACAGCTTGGGCACAACAAGGTGCCCAAATATTGTCGGATGAGTTGACTTATAATTTCGGGACAATAGCCGAGGCCGATGGATTCGCCAGTCATACTTTCACGATAAAGAATACGGGAGACGCCCCATTGGTCATCACCCGTGTTACCGCCTCTTGCGGTTGTACACGGCCGGAATGGACCAAGTCGCCGATCGCTCCCGGTAAGTCCGGTGAAGTTAAGATAACGTATAATCCGAAAGGACGCCCTGGCCCATTTTATAAAACCATATCAATATTCAGCAATGGGAAGAAAGGGAGTTACAGCCTAGCCATTAAGGGAAATGTCACCTCGAAACCTTCGCAGCCGGTCTTTACGTATCCTTATTCTATCGGTGATCTGAAGCTGCATACGAAGACTGTTCTATTCAGCAGTATCCGTCCGGAGGAAACGTTGGGCGAGAAGATCAACATTAAGAACGAGGGAAAGACCTCGGCTACGATTCATTTGGGTAAAGTACCTCACTATCTCAACATACAGGTGAACCCGGCTACCCTTCAACCGGACGAGGTCGGTGCCATTACGATCCTTATGGATGCCAAGGTCTTGAAGCGGAAAGGACGAGTCTCTACGCTTTTGCCGGTCATGGTACAGAACGCCGGAAAGGAGGAAGTATCCGGAGAGATCCAGATCTCCGCCAACGTGATCGATAATTTCAGCAAACTATCCGCTGCGGATAAAACCCAAGCCCCGATAGCGGAATTATCCGGTACTTTATTGGAATTCGGCAAGCTACCGAACAAGAAAAGCATCGTTCCGTTGATCGGTGGTAAGGTATCGGGTACATTTGAGATTACGAATGCCGGAAAGACTCCGCTCACGATCTACAGCGTCACTTGTGATGATGAGCGTGTCGATTTGTCCGGCGGCAAGAAAGAACTTAAACCGGGAGCGACCGCGACTTTCAAAGTAACCTTGCGACCGAAAGAGATAAAGACAAAACTTGAAGCACTTATTAATGTCGTATGCAACGACCCGAACGGGCCTATTCGCTTGATCAAGGTCACCGCATATAAATAATGAATTATTAATATGGAACATCCAGAAAACGATGATCAGTACAAGGGATTGAAAGTGAATAAGGGCATTGCGGATGTCCCTACCGTAAATCCTTATATAAAAAAGCGTGCCCAACGCAAGGTATATACGCCTTCCGAATTCGTGGAAGGTATCTTAAAAGGGAATATCACGATACTCAGTCAAGCGGTTACCTTGGTGGAAAGCTCTAAGCATGAGCACCAACAGGTGGCGCAGGAGATTATCGAGAAATGTTTGCCTTTCGCCGGGAAATCGGTTCGTATCGGTATTACGGGTGTTCCCGGAGCGGGAAAGAGTACCTCTATCGACTCTTTCGGCATGCACTTGATCAACCAAGGACATAAGCTTGCGGTACTAGCGATCGACCCGAGTAGCGAACGCTCGAAAGGTAGTATCCTAGGAGATAAGACCCGTATGGAAGCTCTGTCGAGAGAGAAAAACGCCTTTATCCGTCCTTCACCATCCGCTGGCTCCTTAGGTGGTGTCGCTCGTAAGACCCGTGAGACCATCGTATTATGCGAGGCCGCCGGTTTCGATACCGTATTCGTAGAGACCGTGGGTGTCGGACAAAGCGAGACTGCCGTACATTCTATGGTGGACTTCTTCCTGTTGATTCAATTGGCTGGTACCGGAGATGAGTTGCAGGGTATCAAACGAGGTATCATGGAGATGGCGGACGGTATTATTATCAATAAGGCGGATGGAGACAATATCGAAAAGGCGAATCTCGCCGCCGCTCAGTTCCGAAACGCCTTACATCTTTTCCCACCCTCGGAGTCGGGCTGGTTTCCGAAAGTATTGACTTATTCCGGTTATTACAACCTAGGTATCAAGGAAATATGGAATATGGTCGGAGAGTACATGGAGTTCACCAAAAAGAACGGCTACTTCGACTACAAACGTAACGAACAAGCTAAATACTGGATGTACGAAAGCATCAACGACACGCTACGGGATAAGTTCTACCATAACCCGGCGGTAGAAGGCATGCTGGAACAAACGGAGAAGCAAGTCTTGAACAACGAGATCAGCTCGTTCGTAGCAGCCAAGCGGATGATCGATCTGTTCTTGGATAATATCGCTACGAAATAGATATAAAAGCATAAGAGTGTCGCACGATTGGATCATGCGACACTCTTTTTTACTTGAACCTTACATCGATTCCTTTACCCTCTTTCGCTTTCACGGCCAACGTACGCCCTTGTCTCTTTACCTCTCCTGTGATGAATTCAGGTATATTGTAAGATTTCATAAAGCGAAAATAAAAATCTATATCCTTCTGGGGTAACAGAAAAGGTTTGCAAGCCTGTCCTTTCTCATCAATATAAGCGATGAACGGCCTTGTATACAAACCATCCATCCGACGGCTGCTAAACACGATCCAACGACTATCGCTACTCCATGAATGATAGCTTTCCACATCGTCGCTATTCGCCGCCTCCAATGCATAACTTTGCCGGGTCGATAAATCAATCATGTACAAATCGGCATCCTTATGCCAAATAGAGAAATTCCCATAACCGGACAAGGTATAGAGCAAATACTTTCCATCCGAGGAAACCCGGGGAAAAGAAACGCTTTTATCGATCTCCGATGCCTTATACAAAGTATCGACTACCGTCCCGAAACAGCGTGTAGCGGGATCGAACGAGACTGAGCATAGATCGTATCTCACTTGATCGTATTCCTTGGGCATCGTACGGGCTTTAGCCGAACAAAAATAGAGCGTATTTCCATCCGGGGAAAATGTAGGGAAAGTCTCGAACGCTCCCTCTGAAGACAGCAGCGGAGAAGTCACGATCTCATGCTTTTGCGTATCATAGACGACCACATCCGAGGCTGAGTCGAATACCTCCACCCGATTCCTATCGTTCATATGAAACGCTTGCTTGGTTTTATTCACGGAAAAAGCGACATATTTTCCGGAAGGATGCCAAGAAGGATAGACAAGCGGAGAAAGGGTCTGATCGGTCTTCGTATTCAGCTTCTCCACTTTATCTCCATCGATCAATAAGGTACAAGAGTAGGTCTCACGCATATGGAAAAGCATTTTCTCCGGATTCTGCATACAGAAAGAATGGCAGTTCATACAGTTATTGCCGCTCATCTTATTTTCGATGATCGCGTTCTCCGTATAATTTTCCAAGTTACGTTGATAGATACCCATACGGTTCCACAACTCATAACCCGGCTCGATTAAACGGTAAGCCAGCCAACCATCGACCGGCTCCTTCGCCACCTTAATGGTGAATGGGGCATACGCGATCCATTCATCATTCACGAAGGCTTGTACGGTTACATTCAGATGATTCCCGGAAGCGGCACGCAGCAGCCTTTTCCAACCGGAGGCCGGGATCACGAAACAAGCGTCTTTCCCAGTCTTGATCTCTAATTTCTCCGGGCCACATTCGAGAATGGCACGGGCCTCAGCGCAAGCATCTTTCAACTTAAAATTCAAGGGAGCTATATTCGGCGGGATTGTCACATCCGCATAATCCGGGAAGATATCCGGCTTGACTTCCAAATTCTTCTGTATGCGTACCGGACCGGAACAAGCCATCAAGCCCAGAATCATCCACATAAATATGCCTCTTATATACATTCTTCTCATCTCTTATTTAAACATATAATAATACCAATAGGTATCGCCATAAGAGCGATACATCAAACCGGGCAGCACATTACTATTATTCCGCCCGGCGAGCACTTGCCTCTTATAATCGGCGAATCTCCCTACGATAGATTCTGAGACACCGAAACGTTTCCAGTAATCCGGATCTTTCTCCGATAGGATGATGACCGCCTCTTGAAAAGAGACCGGTAAAGAAGGGAGTAAATCCGTGCCGTAATAGGTTTCCACCAACGTCTTAAAACGCGTCACATCTTTTGCTAAAAGATAGAATACGCCGACATAGTGGAAAGCGGCTTTATTGGAAGGATTCTGCTCCGCCAAGCGAATCAAGTCCATGTCGAATCCATCTATCTGACTCAGATGATTCTCGGATAGCAGGTTCCTGCGCATATTCCCCAATAGAGGATCTGTCTCGACCGCCTCATCATTATACAGGAATTTCCGCTGCGCTTTGGCCCAATCCTTATAATAGAAAGTATTCTCCAAGACAGCGATATATTTCTCTGCGACCGGATAGGCTCCATAAATCAAGTTCGTTTGCACCAAACGTTGCGTCATGCGGGGATTTCCATCACATAAGGCACCGATATTACTCTCAAAAGCCATCTCTTGAGCCGCGGCGACATTTCCCATCGTAAAATAAACATCACTCAACAAGGCGGACAGGGTGGTTGATTTATTCCATGCCACCATTAATCCACGAGGCCCGTGCTGCGTGTACTTAAACGCCTCATCCGCCAGAATACCTTTCCGGGCCAAAGCCATATTTTGGTAACATAAATAGAGTTGATTAGTGGTCGGTTCCTTGCATGATACCAAGATCCGGTCCCATTGCTCTGTCCGGGTAAAATAGTCCATCATCTTCAAACGGTATGATTTCTGCTCACCATATAGATCGAAGCCTTTCCAAAAGATAAGTCCTAAGATAACAAATTGGGAGATTCCCTGCGCCAAAGGCTTTTTACCAGCCCATGATTCCTTGTTTTTGCAAAGGCAGGTTACAACCAACGCCGCATAGAAAGCGATCCATGAGAAATAAATTACCTTACCCGGCACCAAACGGAAATAATAATAACCATCCGGTAAAAAGACAAAACGGTATTCTCCAATCACCGAGTAACGCACACATACCCCACCCAAGATCAACACGATCATCGGTAAAATCACAGCATAATACCAACGGAGTGTCCGGCTCATCGCCTCGTATCCCATCATGGACAAGGCAAACAACAAAGAGACCGGCCCGGCCAACCCAAAGAGTAACAGGGAAGCAAACAGACTTGCTATCAAACGAGATATGAAATTCCTTATCCCTAAAACGAGATATAAAGCAAACAACATCATACCAAAGGCAACCGTCCCTTGGAACATATAATTAAAATCCCATTGCACAAACAACAAAGATAGGACAGGAAGCCAGACCCATAAAATGCCATGGCTCCGTGGATCAATCCGTCTCAAGATCGCCCCAAGCAGGCCCCCCAGGCTTGTCAACAGGGCCGCCGTTATCATAGCTCCCACATTCGGGAGAATGAAGAACTGTACCAAACAGCCGGAAAGAACCATCGATAAACCTCCCGGTTGTATCAGCTTATCGATAATAAAAGAGGGAGTTAACTGGAATAACTGGTTCTGCTCAACACAATAAAAGTGGTACTCACTGAATATCCTCAAGAAGATAAACAGAAAAACAAATACGATTACATACAAGGCCACGCCGCTATACTTCTTCATGATATCAGGTTCTTCACATAAAAACCCGGATGTATACGATCGCTACATCCGGGTTTCTATTCATATTAAATATATCGCCTTATTTAGATGGAAGAAACACGGAGCGTGTTCAACAAATCCCGGTTAATGGGCTTATCATTCTTGATCGCTTTAGAGAACGGTACATAGACGATCTGGTCGTTCTGGATACCCATCATCACGTTACGCTGATCATCCAACAAGGCGTCGATCGCAGCCACGCCCATGCGCGTCGCCAAGATCCGATCTTGTGCCGTAGGAGAACCACCGCGCTGCAAGTGACCTAAGATAGAGACACGCACGTCGAACTGCGGATATTCCTTCTTCACACGCTCAGCGACCCCCATAGCACCACCGGTTACCTCACTCTCGGCAACTAATACGATACTACTGTTCTTGGACTTACGGAATCCATTCTCGATCATCTCAGCCAATTGATCTTTCTCCAAGGAGATTTCCGGGATAATAGCGGCTTCGGCACCAGAAGCGATCGCTCCGTTCAACGCCAAGAAACCGGCGTCGCGCCCCATAACCTCCACAAAGAACAGACGATCATGCGAGGTAGCCGTATCACGGATCTTATCCACGCATTCCATGATCGTGTTCAAGGCTGTATCATAGCCGATCGTCGTATCCGTGCCATACAAGTCATTATCAATCGTACCCGGCAATCCTACGACCGGGAAATTAAACTCCTGAGCGAAAATACGCGCTCCCGTCAACGTTCCGTCACCACCGATAGCGATCAAAGCATCGATCCCATGCTCTTGCAACTTATCATAGGCCTGTTTTCGTCCCTCGGGAGTCTTGAACTCCACGCAACGGGCGGTCTTAAGAATTGTTCCACCGCGTTGAATTATATTACTGACATTTTGTGTCTTAAACTCTTCAATCTCATCTAGGATCAACCCTTTGTAACCACGGTAAATACCTTTCACTCTCATTCCGTTATAAATAGCGGAACGTGTTACCGCACGAATAGCGGCGTTCATTCCCGGGGCATCACCTCCGGACGTTAAAATACCAACACACTTTACTATAGACATAGCGTCATTGATTTTAATGTTCTTCGGCAAAAGTAGTAAATATTTAGTTATTCTCCTGTCTTTCTCCCTGAAAGTTCACATAATCTTAATCAAAATATCATTCAGAAGCATTCAGTTCCTTGATCCGGACCGCCACTTCCTCCATCAACCATTTAGGAGTGGATGTAGCGCCGCAAACCCCAACCCGGCGCACGCCCTCGGGCAAAGGCTCGGTAATCTCCGATACCTCGGAAATAAAAAGCGTATTCGGGTTCGCTTTGCGGCACTCCTCGAACAGCATCTTTCCGTTGGAACTTTTACGACCGGCCACAAAATAGACCCAATCGTGGCTGGAGGCGAACGCTTTTATATTCGGAAGACGATTCGCCACCTGACGGCAAATCGTATCGTAATAGTTGAACTCCACCCCTTCCGCCATCCGCTGCTTGATCTCCGCCACTACTGCCTTGAATCCATCCAAGGACTTCGTGGTTTGGGAAAACAGGCTGATCGCACGGGTAAAGTCCAGGCGATCGAGGTCTTCTATTTTCTCGATAACAATCGCCGTACCTTCCGTCTGGCCCACCAAGCCATTCACCTCCGCATGGCCTTTCTTCCCATAGATAACCAACTGGGTGTTATTCGCCCGGGTCTCTTGATAACATTTATGGATCTTACGCTGCAAACGCAAGACGACCGGGCAAGTAGCGTCTATAATCGTGATATTGTTTCGCTTCGCCAAAGCATAGGTAGAAGGCGGCTCACCATGTGCCCGGAGCAACACCTTCCGGTCTCTCAACCTTGAAAGTCCCTCATGATCGATCGTATGCAGCCCCATATGCTCCAACCGCTCCACCTCTAAACTGTTATGAACGATATCGCCTAGGCAATACAGCGTATCCGTATTATCCAGCTCCCGCTCAGCGCTTTCTATGGCAGTGACAACCCCAAAACAGAATCCGGAATCTTTATCTATCTTGACTTCTATCATATCTATAATATCATTAATAAACAAGCACTTACAGTTTTCTTATTTTTCAATCACAAGAAACTAAAGTTTCTTCATAGCAAAACTTGAGTTTTCTGTAGGGGAAACTCAAGTTTTCCAGTAACGAAACTACAGTTTTCATCCGAAGAGACAAAAGTTTCCTTTATAAGATACTCCAAATACTTGTTTATGAACCGATCGCTTTATGATATTGTTGCAGCAACCAAGCCTTTTGCTCTTCCAAGGTCATATGGGAATTATCCAGCACCAAGGCATCATCCGCTTGTCTCAAAGGACTTTCCTCCCGGGTTGAATCTATATAATCCCGTTTCTTCACATTCTCCAGCACTTCCTCGTAAGAGGCGGGAATCTCTTTCGCCTCCAGCTCATCCACCCGGCGCTTGGCACGTACCTCCGGCGAGGCCGTCACGAAAAGCTTCAATTCCGCTTCCGGGAATACGACCGTACCGATATCACGACCATCCATCACGATACCTTTCGCCTTCCCCATCTCTTGTTGCTTAGCGACCAACGCACGGCGCACAAAACCCAGCGCAGCCACCGGGCTCACCTTATCCGCCACTTCCATACCACGGATCTCTTTCTCTACATTCACGCCGTTCAAATAAGTATCCGGCCGGCCGGTCTCCGCATTCAAACGAAATGAGAGATCGATATGATCAATCGCAGCTTTCAATTCGTCTTCCTTGATCTTCTCCCCCTCAAAAAATCCATGCTGAATGCAATACAAAGTCACGGCCCGATACATGGCACCCGTATCGATATACGTATATCCGATCTCCTTGGCAAGATCTTTAGCCATGGTACTTTTGCCACTGGAAGAGTGGCCGTCTATAGCGATAACTATTTTCTTCATATATATATATTTAATGTATAAGTTTATTCTGTCACTTTCTTGAAATCGGCCAAAGTCGTAGATACGCTAACCATCATCGACATGGCAGACGGATGATATTTCGCCAGCGAGAAGCCCACGTCAAACATCTTGATCCTTACGCCTGCGCCAGCCGAGAAGCCAGAGAAACTTCCCCCACCTTTCAACTTCATATCCATATTAACCTTCGGATTGAATCCTACGCCCACCCAGAAGTTATCGGACGGGATAAAATCCACACCAATGATAAAATGCTTCGCTAACGTCTTAACGAAAGAATCCCCGCCATACTCTTTATCCGTATTATCGATATAATCAAACTTCCAACGGTTCAAGTACTGGGCCGTCAAAGAAAAACGAATCGGCGCATGCGCCATCTTCTGCGTGATACCCATCTGGATATCCCAAGGCATCTTTTGTCGCTCATCTTCATAAGCTTTCAGTTGCGCGCCGATATTCTTCAAGGCGAAACCAAAAGAAAAACCCTTATCCGAATTATAATAACTCAATCCCGCATCCACGCACAAGCCGATCGAGGTATAATCCGCCAGCCCCGAATACAAGAACTTCAGCGATAATCCACCTCGCCAACGCTCGTTCAAGTCACGAGAGTAGAAACCATTCACACTGATATCTTTCGCCGAAAGACTCGCTCCGGTCACTACATTATCCGGCAACACCTCCTTGATATCGCCATAGCTTATAAACGTAGCGCCTACACCCCAAGCTCCTTTCTCACCATGCGCTTTCGTGAACAAGGCACTTCCTACGTTGATATCCGAGAAGTAATTCATATAATTCAAATTGATCATCCCATCCATCTCCGCACCCAGCAACGCCGGATTATGGAAAATAAGCGAAGGGTCTCTTTCTACCAACGCCACGGTATGCCCACCCAAGGCGTTAGCCCGAACCGAGGTCGGAAAACGTAAGAAAGTGTACGCCTCGCTCCCGTTTTGCGCTGAGACAGACAGTGTAACAACGAATAAAATCAGTATAAATAGTTTATTTCTCATATTTTCATGCAAAAAATCGTTCAAAGATACATTAATTCGGAAAAATGTTTTTACTTTACGCCCGTAAATCTCAGAAATACAAATTTCGCATTAACAAAAACGGGAAAAATGCCAAAAAGGTATATTATCGCTCTCATTTTTGTTTGATATATGAAATAATTTGTATTTTTGCAGAAGTGAAAAACACTTATAAATTATTATAAACGTATGGAAATTAAAAAATCACCGAAAGCGGACCTTGAGAGAGGTAAGACCCTAAGCATCCTTATGGGATTTGTAGTGGGCTTAGCTGTCTTGTTCGTAGGCTTCGAATGGAGTACCCGCGATGTAATGGTCGTTCAGGCCAGCGAGGGTGTAGCAGACATCATCGCCGAGGAAGAAGTGGAAATCACGAGACCGGAGAACACGCCTCCTCCACCTCCCCCACCTCCAGCACCAGTTGTAACCGAGGTTTTGAACGTTGTTGAAGATGACGTTGAATTGGAACAGCAAGATATCTTATCATCAGAGGATGACCAAACCTCAGCGCAGGAGGCTGTTTATACTCCCCCCGCAGTTGTAGAAGAGGAAGAAGAGTCTGCACAACAGATTTTTACGGTTGTAGAGGAAATGCCGAAGTTCCCTGGTGGAGATGCAGAATTGCTGAAGTTTATCGCTAAATCAATCAAATATCCGGTAATCGCACAGGAAAACGGTATCCAAGGTCGTGTAATCTGCGCATTCGTGGTTAACCGAGACGGATCAGTAGTAGACGCTGAGGTATTACGTGGCGTAGACCCATCATTGGATAAAGAAGCTCTTCGTGTGATCGGTACCATGCCTAAATGGACCCCGGGTAAGCAGAGAGGTAAACCAGTACGTGTTAAGTATACTGTGCCTATCACGTTCAGATTGCAATAGTATAACATTAAACATATCAAAAAGGCTGCTTCATTCTCGCAGCCTTTTTTTATTTCATAACTCCATTAATTGATACAGCTATGTTAACATTCGAGAATATACTTCAAAGAATAGAAAGCGAGATCTCTCAACTACAATTCACAAATCCTCCCAAAAGTTTATACGAGCCGATAGAGTACATCTTGTCCCTCGGAGGAAAAAGAATACGTCCGGCGTTAACGTTGATGGCATGTAATATATATAATAATAATATAGAGAATGCAATCAAGCCAGCTTTAGGTCTGGAAGTTTTCCATAACTTCACCTTGCTACACGACGACCTAATGGATGAAGCTAATAAAAGAAGGAACAAACCTACCGTACACAAGGTATGGAATGCCAATACGGCAATTCTTTCCGGAGACGCGATGTTAATAGCGGCTTATCAATTAATCGGATCAACGGCCTCCAACTACCTCAAACAAGTGTTGGATTTATTTACACAAACAGCGGCGGAAATATGTGGCGGCCAACAATTCGACATGGAATTCGAGTCTCGCATGAATGTGAGTGAGGAAGAATACATCGAGATGATCCGGCTAAAGACAGCCGTATTACTGGCCTGCGCCCTTAAGATAGGTGCTTTACTTGGAGGTGCCTCACAAGAAGACGCAGACAATCTATATGCGTTTGGTATTAATATCGGTCTAGCGTTTCAACTGCAAGATGATTTACTAGATGTATATGGTGACACCGCCACTTTCGGGAAAAACATTGGTGGTGATATCCTTTGCAACAAGAAAACATTCTTATTGATCAACGCTCTCAGACTGGCCAATAAAGAACAAGCGGAAACTCTCCGTAGCTGGATGGATAAAAAAGCATTCGATCCGGCTCAAAAAATACAGGCATTCACCTCTATCTACAACGAATTACAGCTAAAACAATTAACAGAAAATAAAATCCAAACCTATTACGACGCATCCGTAGAGAACTTAAACGCTTTACAAGTCGCCCCCGAAAAATTAACGATCCTAAAAGAGGTTTGTGATCATTTAATGCATAGACAATCCTAATCCATGAGGTTAATAGACACACATTGCCATTTATATCTGGAGGATTTCGACCCAGAACAAGACGAACTGGCTCAAAAAGCAAAAGACTCTGGTATCGACACCCTGCTTCTGCCAAACGTAGACCTGACTACGATTGACAGAATGCACGATTTATGCGACCGATACCCAGAGTTTGTTTTCCCCATGATGGGATTGCACCCGACCAGTGTGGATAGTAATTATATCGATATCCTAAAACAAACGGAATCCTACCTATCGAAACGCACCTATTGCGGGATTGGTGAAATCGGGATCGATCTATATTGGGATAAGACCTATTTGAAGGAGCAGCAAATCGTTTTCGAGGAACAACTGCGTTGGAGCATTGATCTGAACTTACCCGTAGCCATACATACCCGTGACGCATATCCGGAAGTTTTGGAATGCATACATAAAGTCGGAGCGGAAAGACTTAAAGGCGTATTTCATAGTTTTACCGGCACAACGGAAGAACTGGAAGAAATAAAGAAACTGCCCACCTTCAAGATTGGGATAAACGGAGTTGTTACCTTTAAAAATTCAAAACTCTCCGAAGTCATCCGGCAAACGGATATTGAAAAGATACTATTGGAAACAGATGCTCCCTATCTTTCACCAGTCCCCTACAGAGGTAGACGGAATGAACCTACTTACATATGGAAGACGGCAGAGAAAGTGGCGAAAACTTTCGGTCTCACATTAGAGGAAACCGTAAACGCTACTCGAAAAAACACATTAGAATTGTTTAAAAGCGTAAATAAACCCATATAGACACTTTTTTTCGAATGAAGTCAAAATTTATTTCGTGGATATTGTGTATATGTCAAGCAAAAACTATAGATTTGTGCACTGAAAAGATTGCATATGGGAATTTTTTCGTATTTTGCGGTCGTTTTAGAAGAAGTTAGGCGAATAATTGGAGAGATGCTCGAGTGGTTGAAGAGGCACGCCTGGAAAGCGTGTAAACCCCTAAAGGGTTTCGCGGGTTCGAATCCCGCTCTCTCCGCAGTGGAGAATACCATGAATTAATTAACAATAAAATAAAAACAAATAAGAGAATTATTAATCTTAAAAATTAAACACACAATGAAAAAGTTATTTGCAAAAGCATTCTTGGGCTTATGTGCCCTTGGAACTTCTACCGTAGCATTCGCACAGGATGCGGCTCCAGCAATTGAAGGAGGTATGTATCAAGCATTAAAGACAAAGTTTATCGAAGGTGGTGCCGACTTCATGAGTTTGGTTGCGATCGCTTTGATTTTCGGTTTGGCTTTCTGCTTAGAGAGAATTATCTACTTGAACTTAGCTGAAACAAATTCCAGCAAATTATTGAAGGGTATCGAAGATGCTTTAGACAAAGGTAATGTTGAAGGTGCTAAAGCTATCGCTCGTGACACAAGAGGCCCTATCGCTTCTATCGCTTACCAAGGATTAATGAGAATTGACCAAGGTATTGACGTTGTAGAAAAATCTATCGTTTCTTACGGTGGTGTTCAAGGAGGTCTTTTGGAAAAGAATATGTCTTGGATCACATTGTTTATCGCAATGGCTCCGTCTTTAGGATTCTTGGGTACTGTAGTAGGTATGATCATGGCGTTCGATAAAATCGAGCAAGTTGGTGATATCAGCCCGACGGTTGTAGCAGGTGGTATGAAAGTGGCCTTGATTACTACAGTAGGTGGTTTGATCGTTGCTTTGATCCTTCAGGTATTCTATAATTATTTGTTAAGCAAATTAGAGGCAATCTTGAATCAAATGGAGGATGCTTCTATCACATTGCTTGATTTGGTTATCAAATACAACGTCAAATTCAAAAAATAAGAACGAATTATGGCAGTTACTAAAATAAGAAAAATATCCAGCTGGACATTATTGATAAGCGCAATTATCAGTATTGTCATCTTGGGTATGTTTTTCGCAGGTGGAGTCGTAGATCCCGCCGCAGAAATGAAAGAGCCGATTTACACAGGGCTCCTGATTAATTGGACATCAGCATTGTTCTTCGCAACAATCATCAGTACGGTCTTGTTTGCGATCTGGCAATTTATCGGTTTATTGAAAACAGACACGAAGTCGGCGATCACCTCCCTGATTACGTTAGTATGTTTCGCAGCTCTTTTGTTCATCACTTATACAATGGGTGATGCCACTCCATTGGAAGGTTTAAACGCAGACTCTCAAGAATACAATACGGCTGGTTGGTTGAAAATATCCGATATGTGGATTATGTCAACATTCGCCTTGATTGTAATGATTATCGCTTGTATCTTTTGGGGATCTATCAAGAGAATCTTAGGGAAATAATAGTAATAACGAACTGATAAAACAAGAAAGAAATGGGTAAGAAAAGAAAGACACCGGGTATTAATGGTTCTTCTTCGGCCGATATCGCTTTCATGTTGCTTATCTTCTTCCTTATTACTACATCAATGGATACAGATAAAGGTTTGGCAAGACGTTTGCCGCCTCCTGTACCTAAAGATCAGAAGAACGATACCGATGTTGACATCAAAAAGAGAAACTTGCTGGTTGTATTGATCAACAGTAACAACCAGATTCTTTGTGGTGATCAATTTGTCGATATCAAGCAATTGAAAGAAAGAATCAAAGAGTTCATTGATAATCCTTATAATGACGAGCATAAGCCTGAACGTGTTGAGGCTGATGTTCCATTCTTCGGAAAAATGATGGTAACGAAAAATCATGTGATTTCTTTACAGAATGACCGTGGTACCGAATACCAAGCATATATCGATGTACAAAACGAAATCGCAGCCGCTTATAATGAGTTGAGAAATAAAGTTTCTATGTCTAAGTTTGGAAAAAATTTCGCAGATTTGGACGATGAACAACAAAAAGCCGTGCAGCAGATTTATCCGCAAAAGATATCAGAAGCTGAACCTAAAAATTATGGAGGTAAATAGTAATGGGAAAGTTTAGTAAAGCGGGTGGTCGCGAAATGCCCGAATTGAATACATCATCATTACCTGACTTGGTGTTCGCTTTCTTGTTCTTCATCATGATGGTAACATCTATGCGTGAGGTAACATTGAAAGTAGAGTTCCATGCTCCACAAGCTACAGAGCTTCAAAAATTGGAGAAGAAATCTTTGGTTACATTTATCTATGTAGGTAAGCCAACTAGAGATTTGAGAGCGAAGATGGGTTCTGAGACTCGTATCCAGTTGAATGACGCTTTTGCAGAGACTTCGGAAATTCAGGATTATATCGCACAGGAAAAGTCCAGTATGAAAGAAGAGGATCAGCCGTTTATGACAGTTTCTATCAAGGCAGATAAAGAAACCAAGATGGGAACGATCACTGATATCAAGCAGGCTCTTCGTGAGGCATACGCATTGAAAATTAGTTATTCCGCAGCACAACGTGTAGAGTAATAATTATTCAGATGTAACGTTATAAAAAGGGTGGGATTTATTTCCCGCCCTTTTTTATTCCATTCCATAAACGTTTTGGTGAATAATAGTCTTAATTCGTTCAAAAGATCGCTCAAGATCAAGTTTCCCATGAGCCATCAAACGCATTTCTAAAAATACATCTCCCTTACGATAGGGAGGTTGGAAATATACATGATAATCCAAAACAAACCCTAGACGTTCATAAAAGCCGATTCTACGCTTACTCATCTTCTCTATCGGCATCTCTACCTCTAAGACAACCGGATCTTTGTGGAGGGCTAAAAAACTTGTCATTGCTTTCGCTCCGATTCCTCCGTTACGAACAGACTCGTCAATCGCAAAATGTTCCACATAAACAAAGCTCTCAAATTGCCATCCCGTAATGAAACCCACATAAATACCATCCCGTAGCAACGCATACATCTCGAAACGGCGATCTTCCTCCAAAAGCTTACGTACCAAAGAGAAATCACGACGTTCTTCTTTGGGGAAAGAACTAGTATATGTTTTCTCTACTAGATCCAATAAAGAATCGGTTATCTCCCGGACAGGCTTACTAATTATCACATGATCTGCGCTCATAAAATAAATACTTAATAATTGAATAAAGAATGCTTACAAAATCAAAATAATCTACCATAACCTTTAGGTGATTATAAGATTATCATTATATTTGTATTAAATTGAAAGATATAATCTAACAGTAATACAAATATAATGAATATATGGCACATCATCAACTAGATGAACTGGACGAGAAGATACTTAAACTAATCATCGGCAATGCGCGTATGCCATTTTTGGAAGTAGCTAGAGAATGTAATGTCTCTGGAGCAGCTATCCACCAACGCATACAAAAGTTGACTAATTTAGGGGTTATCAAAGGTTCAGAATTCATCGTGGATAACACAAAGGTTGGATATGAAACTTGCGCATATATGGGGCTATTCCTAAAGTCTCCCGGACAATTTCCAAGCGTTACCGAAGCGTTGTTGCAGATACCGGAAGTCGTGGAATGCCATTATACGACGGGACAATACGACCTGTTTATAAAAATATACGCCAAGAACAATCAACATTTGCTAAGCATTATCCACAACAAGCTTCAACCATTGGGCTTGGCTCGCACCGAATCGCTTATATCCTTTAAGGAGGCATTCAAAAGGCAAATTCCTATTGATCTAGACAACGATTAAACAAAGGAAGTTATATAAGAAAAGAGTCCGTAATCTGGTTTCAACCAATCACGGACTCTTTTTATCATGATCACTAAGCACTATTAGAACTCAGCGTTATTCGGTGTACGCGGGAAAGGTATCACATCACGTATATTTGCCATGCCTGTAACGAACAGCAAAAGACGCTCAAAGCCCAAACCGAAACCAGAGTGAGGTACCGTACCAAAACGGCGAGTATCTAAGTACCACCACATATCCTTCATCGGGATGCTCAATTCTTCAATACGAGTCATTAGCTTATCATAGTCAGCCTCACGCTCGGAACCACCGATAATCTCTCCTATCTTCGGGAATAATACGTCCATGGCACGTACCGTCTTTCCATCCTCGTTTTGCTTCATATAGAAAGCCTTGATCTCTTTCGGGTAATCCGTTAAAATTACTGGACGTTTGAAATGATCTTCCACCAAGAAACGTTCATGCTCGGAAGCCAAGTCTACACCCCAATAAACGGGGAACTCAAATTTATGTCCTTTAGCGACAGCCTCTTCCAATATCTTGATACCTTCAGTGTACGGCAAGCGAACAAATGAATCTTTCAAGACCCCTTCCAGACGAGCGATCAATTCCTTATCAAACATATCGTTCAAGAACTTGATATCTTCCATACAGTTATCCAACGCCCATTGTACGCAATATTTAATGAACTCCTCGGCCAACTCCATATTGTCCGTGATATCATTGAAAGCGACTTCCGGCTCAATCATCCAGAATTCTGCCAAATGACGAGGCGTATTTGAGTTCTCCGCACGGAACGTGGGACCAAACGTATAAATCTGTCCCAACGCTGTAGCTGCCAACTCACCCTCCAACTGTCCAGAAACCGTCAAGCTAGCCTGCTTGCCAAAGAAATCGTCCTCGTAAATGATAGAGCCGTTCTCATCCTTTTTCAAGTCGTACAAATTCTTGGTAGTAACTTGGAACATCTGTCCGGCACCCTCACAATCGGAAGCCGTGATGATCGGCGTATGGAAATAGAAAAAGCCTCTATCATGGAAAAACTTATGGATAGCGTAAGCCATATTGTGACGAATACGGAATACCGCACCAAATGTATTCGTACGGGGACGCAAATGAGCGATCTCACGTAAAAACTCCATGGAGTGTCCCTTTTTCTGCAATGGATAAGTAACTGGATCAGCCGTACCAAAGATCTCAATCTCGGTAGCCTGTATCTCCACATTTTGTCCCTTACCTTGGGATTGTGTCAAGATACCATTTACGCTGATACTAGCTCCCGTTGTAATCGGTTTCAAGAACTCATCACCCAATTTATCTACATCTACAACGATCTGAACATTATTGATTGTAGAACCGTCATTCAAGGCAATAAAACTCACCTGTTTGCTGCCACGACGGGTACGAACCCATCCTTTCACATTCACGGTAGTACCAAAAGCATCGCTTTTCAGCACATCTACAATTTTTGTTCGTTTAATTGTTTCCATCTGTATCGTTTTTTGTTATTCGAAAGCTCCCATCCTAAGAGCGTTCACTTCCCTTTCATTTAAGTAACGCCATTTACCGCGGCCCAAGTTCTTCTTTGTCAAACCTGCGAAATAAACACGGTCCAATTTCGTCACATGATATCCCAACGATTCGAAGATACGGCGCACGATACGGTTACGGCCGGAATGGATCTCGATACCCACTTGACTCTTATCGTCCTCGCTAGCATAGCTGATAGCGTCCGCATGGATCTCTCCATCCTCAAGCTCAAGTCCATTAGCAATTTTCTCCATATCCTCGATAGCCACGTTCTTATCCAACCACACGTGGTAGATCTTCTTCTTCTTGAAAGACGGATGAGTCAATTTAGAGGCTAGATCACCATCGTTCGTCAATAACAAGACACCTGTCGTATTACGGTCCAAACGGCCTACCGGATAGATACGTTCTTGGCAAGCGTTCTTCACCAAATCCATCACCGTCAGGCGTTCTTGAGGATCATCAGAAGTCGTTACGCAATTCTTCGGCTTGTTTAATACAATATACACCTTGCTCTCGATCTGAACTGGCTTCTCGTTAAATGTAACAATATCTTGACGAGTAATCTTAGTACCCAATTCCGTTACCACTACATCATTTACCTTAACAGCCCCTTTCTGGATAAACTCATCCGCCTCACGACGAGAGCAAACACCAGCGTTAGATAAGAATTTGTTCAAACGAATCGGTTCGTTTGGGTCTGCCAAGACTTCCTTATACTTGATTTGTTTCGGACGTACATTGTACCCCTGCGATCTTTGGAAACCACCACCTCCACCTGGACGGCGATTACTATTGTAAGAAGGACGGCGATTATTTCCATATCCACCACCTCCTTGACGATTACCACCATAGGAGTTATCGTTACCATATGAACGTCTGGGCGCATAACCGTTCCCTGCACCTGAACGCGACTCATTGTAATCCACACGGGTATCACCTACACGTGGTCTCCTTTTCTTCATTCCATCACCAGACATCCTCTCTCCGGAAAGAGAAGCGGAATAAGCCTTCGCCGGTCCATCATAATTCGGGCGAGACGGACGATTGTACTGTCCTCCGCCATTTCCGTATGACGAGCGATTATTTCCATAAGACGAGCGGCCACTGTTGTAGCCTCCTTCACGGTTGTTGCCATAAGACGGGCGATTATTTCCATACCCACCTTCGCGATTGTTGCCATAAGACGGACGACTATTACCATAGCCCCCTTCACGGTTGTTACCATACCCACCTTCACGATTATTATCGTAAGAGCGCAGACGGCTCGGACGATCCCCGTATGAAGGACGGTTATTATCTCCATAAGGCCGGTACGGTCTACGTTCATAGCTACCCTCAGGTTTATTATAACCCTGATTGTAAGGTCTTCTTTCACCTTCTTGATCTGTGTTTTCCCGTCTGATACTTGGTATCACCCTTTTTGGACGCGGTTGAGATTCATCTCTTTCTTCTGTACTCATTTGTTATAAATTAAACAATGATTAAAAACTTGGTAGCCTCACGGCTACCCGTATTATCACTAAATTCCTGTATAATTATGAGGCGTTATCGCCCTTAATTCCTCTTTAATCAGGTCGTTCACATCCAAGGTCTCGATAAATTCCTTGATAGACTGCTCCGTAACCGTCTGGTTCGTACGAGTCAAGGCTTTCAGAACCTCGTAAGGCTTCGGATATCCTTCACGACGCAATACCGTCTGAATACCTTCGGCAACTACAGCCCAACAATTATCCAAATCCCTGGATAAGACACTCTCGTTCAATAACAATTTACCTAAGCCTTTTGTTAAGCTCTTAAACGCAATTTCTATATGCGCCAAAGGAACCCCTACATTTCTCAACACGGTAGAATCCGTCAAATCCCTTTGCAAACGGGATACTGGCAACTTAGTCGCCAAATGCTCCAATATAGCGTTCGCAATACCTAGATTACCCTCTGCGTTCTCGAAGTCGATCGGGTTCACCTTATGTGGCATTGCCGACGAACCAATCTCTCCCGCCTTGATCTTCTGCTTGAAATACTCCATAGAAATATACTGCCAAAAATCACGGTTCAAGTCGATCAAGATTGTATTGATACGCTTCAAGCCATCAAAGATAGCGGCCAAATTATCATAGTTCGATATCTGCGTGGTCCACTCCTCGCGCTTCAGCCCCAAGACCTCGCTGACAAACTTATTACCGAAAGCCCGCCAGTCATATTCCGGATAAGCCACATGATGCGCATTGAAATTACCCGTAGCTCCACCAAACTTGGCGGAGATCGGAGTAGCCTTTAATAAAGACAATTGCTGCTCCAGACGATAAACAAATACCATCACCTCCTTACCAAGACGAGTAGGGGAAGCCGGCTGCCCATGTGTTTTAGCCAACATCGGGATATCCATCCATTCCTCGGCGTATTTCTTCAAGGAGCCGATCACCTCTTCCAAGCTGGGAAAATATACTTCCCGCAAAGCGTCTTTGATAGACAAGGGAACGGACGTATTATTGATATCCTGCGAGGTCAATCCGAAATGAATAAACTCGTGGTATTTCTCCGCAAGAAAATGATTTGTTTTTTCCTTTATAAAATATTCCACCGCTTTCACATCGTGGTTCGTCACGCTCTCGATCTCCTTTACTCGCAGAGCGTCCTCTTCCGTGAACTCCTGATAAATCCTACGGAGTCCCTCTTTCACTTCCGCTGTATTTAACTCGCCCAATTGCGGAAGAAACTCAGACAGAGTAATAAAATACTCGATCTCAACTCGCACTCTATACTTGATAAGTGCGTACTCTGAAAAATAAGCGGCCAGATTCTCAGCCTTATTCCTGTATCGCCCATCCACGGGCGAAATAGCAGTCAGTGTCGATAATACCATATACGTTAATTAATATAGAGCTACAAAGTTAAACCTTTTCCATTGAATAATAAGGTAGACAATCGTTATTTTTAACTAAATGCCCCTTTTTTAGGACAATCATCCTCCTTCTCAATTTCATCTGAGAGACTCTCTTTGAATTTTGGCTAACCAATTACCATCTATAGTAATTAGATTTTCTATCAATAAAAATCGTATTTCCTATGGATAGCAACTCCCGCAATATGATCAGCATGGGGTAGCGGCTAACGTAAACTTATTATTTTTTTCGCATTTTATTGTCAAAATATTTGGAGGTAATAAAAAAAGCCGTATCTTTGCAACGCTTTAGAGAGATAAAGCGAATGAAAAAGAAGCAAATTTAAGGGCGTTTAGCTCAGCTGGTTCAGAGCATCTGCCTTACAAGCAGAGGGTCGGCGG